>ENA-OWPN01000113-OWPN01000113.1-human-gut-metagenome-genome-assembly--contig:-NODE-113-length-143050-cov-19.400552_pt1 | contig 143050 bp, 136 predicted proteins | sample MGYA00248266_ERZ651850 | MGnify/ENA primary metagenome ERZ651850 (study PRJEB26924, sample SAMEA4378296) | human gut metagenome | biome: human gut; feature: human-associated habitat; material... | reverse complement strand
CGAGAATGGTGCTAAAAATCACTAACTTACACATTCTCAGATACTTGCCAACCTGATGGTTGTACCTTTTAGAGCGCTATGCTATTGATAATCAACGATGTATACATACTGCATCGGAAAATAACACATTACACCAACTACATTAGCAAACAGTCCATCATAACATAGAGGTTAGAAAAGCATATATATGCTTTTCTAACCTCTATGTTATCTCCGATATTTCACCGATAATGAAACTTTTACAATAGATTCAAGTAATTATAATTAAGTTATAGCTATTTTGTCTCATTCCGAACTCTTTCCATAAACAAAAAAACATGAGGAAGAACAACTGGTATCATTTCTCCATGCCCTTTATTTACCTCCATATACTCCACCTCATAGTTCTTTTCAGACATATATTTATAAATCAACCGGCTACTTTTACTTGCCGACTTAGAGCCTTCAGATATAAAGACCGGTATATTGCTAATACTATCCCAAGGATATCCATGCTCAAGCACAAAAGGACCAGACATCGGAGCTAATCCTTTCCAATAATTAGAGTATTTTGCACCTAAATACCAAGTACCTCCAGCTCCCATAGAGTGTCCTGTTAAAAACATATTTTTTTTATCTATTGGATATTCGGCAAGAATCAATTCCAACACATTAATAATATCTTTCTCACTTAATATTTGTTCTTCCTTAGAATACATTTTATTTCTCCCTGCAGCAATTATCTTAGAGCTTTCTTCTGTTTCACCAAATACAGCTGGTAACAACAGATTATTGCCATAAGCTGCATGACAACCCAATGGAGAAACCAATAAGTATCCATATTTTTCGGCTAACTTGATGAGTTGTCTATCATTAGCATCTACATATGAATTTTCATCATTCCACCCACCATGCAAAAACATTACTAACGGTAAATCACTTTTGCCATCCCAATTTTGAGGCACATATAACCTATATGGCATATTTTCATTGGCCTCTTTAAAAAAATAATTTCGATGTTGGTCTCCTTTTGCTCTCCAATATCTAACCTGTGGGTCTACTATGGACAGAGCATTTTTCCGAGCGGCTTCAATTTGAGACTTTGCATCCAGCGCTGTCCCAAAAGAAATTAAAGGAGTACACTCTTCTTGGGCTAAACAATAATTAGCTCCTATGATAGCAATTAGCAATTGTACAAATATCTTCTTCATTTTTTAATACCTTTATTTATTCATCTCATTTCCTTGCAAATTCTTATTATTATTTAGCTCTTGTTGTGGAAATGGATAGTACATAGCTTTTTCTGTCCAACCCAAATCTTTTATAGATTCCAGCCATTTCTCATCTGCCATTCCCCACCTCAACAGATCAAAATAACGTAAATACTCACCACAAAATTCAACATATCTTTCGTGCACAATCAAATTTTTGACATTATTCATTGGAACTCCATTTATTACACTTCCTGAAGCTAAAAGAGTTTCAACGTCCGGAATAGTTCCAGGAGAGTGTTGATACCACAAATGTGGCTGTTCAGAGGGTACTATATTATTTGCACGTGATCGTACAACTTGAATCCAATATTTAGGGCCATTTGGATCTGTTATCGCTAGATTATCATGCCCTGCCTCATGTAAGCATTCTGCATACATAAGCAATATATCTGCATAACGCATCAACCTTTCATTATGCTCATTTGCAATATTCCCAATTTGATAATCTAAACAATACTTACGTGTACCATAAAGTGAAACTTCCACCGGGTAATGTCCATACATATATTCCCAATCAGCTACATTACCATTTAGTTCTGTATAATAAGCACCTTCAGGGCACCATAGGGTCATAAATTTTCTCGGGTCACCTTCCTCAAATTCGTTGTAAGTACGCTGATTCGGAGCTAATTGCCACCAAGCACTCCCTGTTCCGCTAGGAACACCTATCATTTGCCACCGTAAGGAATAGGATTGTTCAAAAAAATCTGCTCCTAATAACATTTGCACTTCAAATATTGATTCTTTATTATTTTCATTATTTCCTACTGAATTATCCCGGAAATTGTCCACAAGCTCGTATTCATTACTATCAATTATTTCCTTCAACACTTTTTCTGCTTTACTAAATTCGGCAGTGGAGCCTTTCTCTAATAAAGGACGATACAGATATGCCCTAGCTAAGTATCCTTGTGCAGCTCCCTTAGTTGCCCTACCAATATATGACTCATTTTCATATAACTTACTACGAACCGGCAAAAGTTCAGCCGCTTTAGAGAAATTATCAATGATAAATGCATATATTTCACCCCGTTGGGCATTTCCTTTGTAATAGTCACTGGCATCAGTTACCGAATGATCATACAGGGGAACCGTTTCTCCAAACAACATACACAGATGCATATAATGTAATCCTCTCAGAAAATAGGCTTCACCCAACATCCTATCCCTAATACTCTCCTGAATATCACCAGTATAATTTTCTATTTTCTCTATTGCCAAATTTGCAGCATATACTCCTGAAAAGAAATCTTTCCATGAATTTAAAATAGTAGCATCATACGCAGGAGTAGTATATGTATCTTGAAAAATAGTATTAGATGGTGTTGCATCAAAATCATCACCCGGAGCCAACTGATTATTGAATGCGCCTACAGCATAGCCTCCCTGTGACACTCCGAACAAAGCCTGATAGGCAGGTATAATAGCTGCTTCTAATTGTTCTATTTTTGTATAATATGTCTCCGTCGATACTTCTTCAGGATTATTCAAATCCATATTTGGCACACATGCAGTTGCCCCAACCATTGTAGTTACTAACAAAGTATATATTTTAAGAAATTGTTTCATATCGAATAAGTTTTTTAATTAAAATACAAGTTCAAGTCCCATGTAATATTCTCTTATGTTAGGAAATGTAGAGCCCCATGTAGATGAAGCATCAATTCCCCTAGTAAGATTGTTCTCTGTATTTTGATCTCCTACTTCAGGGTCAAAGCCTGAATAACCTGTAAATGTCAAAAGATTCTTACCGCCAATAAAGAATTTCATTTTCTCTATATTCAATTTCTTTATTAAATTAGTTGGTAAGGAGTACGATAATACCAAAGATTTCAAACGTAAATATTTTCCGTCTTCCACAAACCTATCAGATTTCCTAGAGTTTTGATTCGGATCTCCAAAAACAGCTCTTGGAATATCGGTGTCTGTATTCTTTGGATATATTGTAGTAACGCCTGATACCGGATTGGTAAATGACAACTCTTCTGCACGATACCGTTTTTTTGTACTGGCAAAGCAATTAGTATATCCAAACATTCCTTCACCATAATATCTGGTATTATTATATATATCATTACCATAAGTTCCCTGCCATATCATTGATAAATCAAAAACACCTACATTGGTACGGTAGCTCAAATTTGAACTTAGTCCAAAGTTCAGTTTCGGAATTGGATTTCCTATAAAATCCTGATCATCAGCATTTAGTTTACCATCATTATTCAAATCCTTGAAACGTACATCTCCTAATTGTGCATTAGGTGCAAATGCCTTATCTTCATTAAGTTGATCAACAGAGGTATAAAGTCCATCAGTAACATATCCCCAAAACATTCCTATTGGTTTGCCAACAACTGTTTTTGAAATTTCATTCGAAGCAAATATTTCATTTTTAGTTCCCAATTCTACAACCTTATTCTTTACAGAAGATAAATTTGCAGAAATTGAATAATCAAGTTTCTTATACCTATTTCTATATGTAATCATAAGTTCCATACCCTTATTCTGAATACTACCCGCATTTAAAACAGGAAAAACATCTCTAAAGCCAGCTGCAAATGAAATTGGCACTTCTACAAGCATATCTTTGGTCTTCTTATAAAAATAATCAAATGTAAAGGACAAATGGTTATTGAACATTGACAGATCCAGTCCTAAATCTGTAGAATATTGGCTTTCCCACTTTACATCAGGATTTGAAGGAGTGGTAGGAAATCCTCCAGCTACCCTTACATTGTTTAAATAATAGCATATTTTATCAAATGATACAGTACTTTGGTATTGATAAGCATTAATGTTAGAATTTCCTAATATCCCCCAGCTTCCTCTAATTTTAAGATCAGTAATGAAATCCAGATTTCTCATGAATTTTTCCTGACTAACTCTCCAAGCTGCAGAAAATGAAGGAAAATTACCATAGCGATTTTTTTTACTAAAGTTCGAAGAGCCATCTCGGCGGAAGTTTATTGTCATCATATATTTACTATCGTAACTGTAGTTGATTCTTCCCAACAATGAATACATAGCAGATTCGAATTCTGAAGAGCCGACTGTCCTTGAATCATAATCTCTTGTTGTTCCCAAAGAAAGAACAGATTCACTCGCCAAGGCCCTTACCCCTGCATTCACTCCCAATCTTTTTGTTTGCTCCGATGTTACACCAATCAAAGCGCTGATATTATGCTTACCAAAATCTTTCTCATACGAAAGAGTATTTTCGTATAGTACTCTGTTTGACTTAATACTAGAAAGGTCGTACTGATCAGGAGAATGTGTACAATAAATAATAACATAATCACCATCATAATTTTGAGTCATAGTAGTATAGAAATCAACCCCCATATTGAATTTATATTTCAAACCAGGCAGTATATTCCACACTCCCCATGCATTTCCGTTTATTAGTGTTGTTTCCGTCTTATTCCAATTTAAATGTGCTTGAGCTAAAGGATTTCCACAAGTTGTTCCATTGCTTGCCCCCATGAATCCTGTCGGATTATTTTCATCATAAAACGGAACCGTAGGTGACCATTGCAAAGATTCCAAAACATTTTTGTTGCTCCAGTCACGGTTAAGCCTTTTTATCGTAAATGTTTCACCAAACTCAAAATTCCCAACTTTAAAATCTGAGATAAACTGTAATCCCAAACTCTTGCTATCTTCTTTTATGAATGTCGGTTGATCAGAAGAATAGACTCCATTAATTCTAAAATGAGCCGTTTCCGAACCACCATTAAGCGACAAGTTGTGTTTCTGATAAAATCCCGTACGTTTAAGGGCATTCAACATATTGTATCCCTCACCAATAGATTCAGGATTTGAAAGAGCTTTCATATAATCATTCCGCGCCGGGTCGGCATTGTATAATTCCTCATTAACCAATTCAGCCAGCTCCCGTCCATTCAACAGATCTATAGTATGTTGTAATTCCTTAAGCCCTGCATAACCATTATATTCCACCTTAACTTTACCTACTTGCCCCCGCTTTGTGTTAATAAGTATCACACCATTAGCCCCTCTTGCTCCATAAATAGCACAAGAAGCTGCATCTTTTAAAATCTGGATACTTTCAATATTATTTTCATCAGGTACAGCACCTCCAATCATTCCGTCCACGACATATAATGGATCTGTATCATTTATACTTCCCACACCACGAATGCGGATTCTCCCATTTGTTATCTGCACTCCGGGCACTGAACTCTGCAATCCCGTTTCCAACCCATTTGGCAATTGTCCTATATCCTTAGACGAGAGTGTGGCAATTGAAGAAGACAAATCCACCTTTTTTTGAGTTCCATAACCAATCACTATAACTTCATCCAATGCTTGTGTATTTTCTTCTAAAGTGATAGAAAATGAATTATTTGATTTAAGTGATAACTCTTGCTCAATATAGCCCATATATGAAACAACCATGACGCCTTCATAAGGTACTTCAAGTTCAAAATGACCGTTTATATCTGTAATAGCACCTATATTAGTCCCTTTTATCATAATATTTGCTCCTATAACAGCATCTCCTGATATATCCCTTACTATACCGGTAATATGTTTTGTTTTTTTATTTGCATTATTAATCTTTTCAGAAATAACAATCGATTTAGATGATATTATGCTGTAATATAAATTTCTATTCTTTAGTGCTTCATCTAACACGACATTAACAGTAGCATTTAATTTAGAAATAGAAATGTCTTTCTTATTATCAATAGTTGCGTTACGGTAAGAAAAACGATAGGTAGTTTGTTGTTCAATTGTTTTAAAAACTTCTTTGAGAGATGCGTTTCTCACATTAACAGACACTTTCTGTACTTGTGAGAAAACATTCTCACAACAGAAACATGACAATAACATAAAAACAATAAAACACCTCATTTTCAAATGATTGTTCATGACATTATAAATTAAAGTTAATAAATACCCTCTTCTTGAGAGGCTATAAGTAAAGACAATACATATTTAAAAAGGTACCATTAAAAATCTATGTTAAATAACATATTACGTATACCTCCTTAAACCAAAAATGAGTAATTTAAACTGTCCTATGATTATACTGTTATTTACAACTTTCCAGATTGTGTTTATATCATTTTGTCCTATCGTGCCAAAACCGTAACATCTGCCTTTATAAAAACTATTTTACGACCTTCTACTACAGCCTTTACATTATATGATTTTTCAATAATTTCAAGAGCTTCATTCAAACTTGATGTAGGCAATGTTCCTGTAAAAAGGTCATTACCGGAAATTACTGTATCTAATTTTATTTGAACAGCAAATGCCTCTTCTACTTTTTTCAAGACATCTCCCAATGGCAGGTTTCTAAATACCAAATCGCCTCTTTTCCATGCGGTTGCAGTTGACACATTCTCTGCTGTGCTCACCGTAATAACGCCCGTACTATAATCCAAAACAGCTGTTTGACTTGGCTGTAAAACCACTTCTTTTCCTGTTTTCAAAGAGGTAAAGAGTACACTGCCTGTTTCCAATGTTAATTCAGCTGCAAAATTGTCCTCACGTGCAGACAAATTAAAAGAGGTTCCCAATACTTTTACTTTAAAATCTTTAGATAATATATAGAAAGGGGATTCTTTACGTTTACTCACCTCAAAATAAGCCTCTCCATTAAACTTTATCTCACGTTTATCTTTATTATAAGAATTCGGTTTATAACACAATCTAGAATTATAATTCATGGTTACTTTAGTCTTATCAGGAAGAGTAATACTAACTTTCTCACCCGGACCGGTAGTGACCAACATCTCTTCAGCTACATAATTAACGTTCTCAATATATAAATATATACTAATAGTAATAAAGACAGGTAACATGATGGCGGCTGCTATCTTCAGCACCTTTATCATATTGTTTCTAAACACATTAGGATTAGTAATTCTTGAATCTATTTTTTTCTTTATTTCATTTATGCGTGCATCATCAACATCAGCAATGGCTATCTCATCATTCATCCAATGTTCACGCATTACGTTCTCTATTTTTTCAATATTTCCTATATTGAAATCATTCCTCAATTTTGATAATTCTTCAATAGATAAATTATCATTTCTATATTTCTGATCTAAATCTTTCATACTTTCATTTTTTTTATGACAAATCGGAAGAGATAAAGTACTTTTTTTTCTGTCTAATTAACAAATAACAACAAAATGATTATAATCAAAGCTTTTTTTAGAATTTCCCGTAATTTTTTTAATCCAATAGAAAGCTGATTTTTAACCGTTTGTTCACTTAATAACAATTTCTCCGCAATTTCCTTGTTTCCTAATTGATGTAATAAAGAAAGTTCCAAAACTTTTCTCTGTGTAGCGGGCAACTCTTTTATTACTGACTTTAGCTGAGAAACAAACTCATCATACTCCATTTTTTTAGTAGGGTCACTACCAGATATTAAATATGGACAATTTACAAAATCTTCGTATATCGGGGAGTTTATCTTGGCATGATATGCATTAATCAGCCGATTTCTGGACATTATAAAAAGTAAAGACTTTAATGTTTCTTCTTGGCGAATTTCTTTTCTTATTTTCCATAAATGTACAAAAACATCCTGCACAATATCCTCAGCATCTTCTACATTCTTAGTGTATTGTAAACAATATGCATACAAGCGCTTAGCATACATGGCATATATTTCATCAAATGCCTTTCGAGAGCCTTTTTTCAAGTCCCGAATTAGTATTTGCTCAAATTGATAACTACAATCCATACGATATGATATCCATTGCAGAAGTTAGTAGAATTAATATTAGATACTTCCAATTAATTATGAAAGTAAGTCAACAAGCACATGATTTATATGCAATATTCGCAATTTATATCGATATCTGCAAACATTATTTATAGATACTGATTGAAAAATCAACTATCTTTGCTTTGCAAGTCAATGGACTTATATTTCTAAAAAATCATATTACCAATAAAACAAAGACTTATAAATATGCCCATCATCGAAATATCCTCCCTCTCCCACCCCGGAGTAGAAATCTTCAGTACCCTTACCGAAGCTCAGTTGCGCAACCGTATCGAGCCTTCCAAGGGCATATTCATTGCAGAAAGCCCCAAAGTCATTTCTGTTGCCATAAACACAGGTTACGAACCTTTAGCCCTCTTGTGCGAAGAAAAGCACATCACCGGTGATGCCGCCCCTATCATAGAGCGTTGCGGAGACGTTCCGGTCTATACAGGTAAAAGGGAATTACTTGCCACGCTTACCGGATACACTCTTACCCGCGGTGTCCTTTGTGCCATGCGTCGTCCCAAGCCACGCAGTGTCGAAGAGATTTGCCGGAAAGCCCGCCGGATTGTGGTAGTAGACGGGGTAGTAGACACCACCAACATCGGAGCGATTTTCCGTTCAGCAGCCGCTCTCGGCATAGATGCCGTATTGCTTACCCAACTTCCTGCGATCCGCTCAACCGCCGCGCCGTAAGGGTTTCTATGGGTTCGGTATTTCTCGTGCCGTGGACTTGGCTGGACACTTCCATCAGCAAACTTGGCAACTTAGGTTTCCGCACGGCAGCTATGGCGCTCACCGATGATTCAATCTCTATTGCCGACCCCGTCTTGACCACCGAACCCAAGCTGGCTATCGTAATGGGCACTGAAGGTGACGGGCTATCATGCGAGGCGATTGCCGAAGCCGACTATGTAGTGCGCATCCCTATGTCACACGGTGTCGATTCGCTCAATGTGGCAGCCGCTGCTGCCGTAGCTTTCTGGCAACTCCGTGCACCGGATTCTAATAAGTAATCGCAACCTTAATCACCCCTTCCAATCTGTTTTCAAAGACATGATAGGCCTCCTCAATTCGCTCCAAAGGAAAGCGGTGTGTGATAAGCGGCGTAGTATCTATCTTACCTTCCTCAATCAGACGGAGTATTTCCGCGCAATCGCATCCGTCTACCCCACCTGTTTTGAAAATCAGATTCTTACCGTACATATCGGGTAAAGGAAGAAGCTGCGGTTTATCATAAAGGGCAACGACAGTGACTACTGCATTGGGACGGGCACACTCCCACGCCATACGGAAGGTATCTTCAACGCCGGCCACTTCCAGCACGACATCGGCACCGCCATGCTCACTATTCCGAAGCACAAACTCCCTGCAATGCTCCGGTGTTGTCACCAGCACATCAGGATAATGCCGGCGAATAAACCGAGTCCTTTCGGCCGATTTTTCACAGACAATGACACGCTTCGGGTTCTTCAACATCACACAAAGCAAGGTGCATATCCCGGTAGGACCTGCCCCTATAATAAGTACGGTATCATCTTCGGAAACCTCCGAGATACGAGCCGCCCAAAAGCCCGTTGCAAGCACATCGCCCACAAAAAGCGCCTGTTCATCACTTACCGAATCAGGAATGCGGTTCAATCCCCGGTCGGCATAAGGAACTCTTACATACTCCGCCTGCCCGCCGTCAATACGGCATCCTAACGCCCAACCGCCATTCGCATCCGTACAATTATTCACATATCCGTGCCGGCAGAAAAAGCACTCGCCGCAAAAAGTCTCAACATTTATGGTGACCCTGTCACCCGGCTTTACCGAGGTCACGCCCTCCCCGACTTCTTCAACAATACCCACCATTTCGTGTCCGACCGTTATGCCGAGAACAGCACGCGGCACACTGCCGTGTTTGATGTGCAAATCACTGGTACAGATGCTGCCGAGCGTTACGCGCACAATAGCGTCGCGCGAATCCTTCAGTTCGGGTTTCGGCTTATCCGACAGTTCAAATCTTCCATGTTCGATGTATGTATATGCAAGCATAGTATCCTCCTCAATTATCAGTTCCTGTTTTTGGGGCGAATATAAACATTACATTCCTGATAAAAGAACGATAATAGAAAATATTTATAGGCATCTCACGCCCGTAAGAATAAGAATGGTTACATTTGCAGACAGATATCAGAATCCCCACATAACCACAATCCATAATGAACAAAAAAGAACTTACATTTTCAGATATTCCCAATAACTTCCTATGGTGCACCAACCGACAATGTCCCAAAGCCGGAACTTGCCTCAGACAATTGGCTGAAAGGCTTTCACCGGAAGAACGAATTTCTTGTACTACCATCAATCCCAAGCATTTAGATAAATTCAAAGAGGAGTGCCCTTACTTTCGCACCAATAAGCAAGTAAAGTACGCCAAAGGCTTCCTCGGGATTATGGAAAACCTCACCGCCAAGCAAACACGCTTCTTCATCAACCGGATTATCAGCAATTCCAGCCGCCGCACCTATTACCGTGTACGCAATGGCGAACGGGTATTATCTCCTGCCGAGCAACAAAGCATAATAAACATACTCAAAGAGTGCGGAGCAACTTTCTCCATTGAATTCGATTCTTACTTTGAGGATTATTATTGGGGCGATACATTATAATATGCCAACCATTGCCACCTCACTGGCACAACCTTGCCTGTTAGCTGGCACAGTTATGCCAACGAGTAGGCACAGTTGTGCCAGCTAAGTGGCACAACCGGTTCGGAATACAGTCTTATTATGTCCGTCTCCGATAGAGTTTTTATGCATTAAGAGAACACAAAAGAGTGAAAGAGAACAGGCAACTTTCCATATATTTGCCTATCTTTGTACTATCAACTAAAGCTCAACGATATGAAGAGACAGATTGCAGTGTTAACCGCTTCGTTGCTCATCCTGTCCGGTTGCGGCACAAGCCGGATGGCATCGGGCGATCCCGGCGCGATATTTGCGGGTGCCGCCATCGGTGGAAATGTCGGCAGCGCCATCGGTGGTTTGATAGGCGACAATCACGGCGGCTGGCGGGGCGGTTACCGAGGCTCGGCCATCGGCACAATCATCGGAACCATTGCAGGAGCTGCCATAGGCAATGCCGTCTCCGCCCCGAAACAAGAAGAATTCAGCTATCGGATAGAAAGAACTGAGCCCTACGAACCGCAACCCGAAACCTATCCCGCTCCCTCTGTCTTCGATAATCTGAGGATACGCAATATACGTTTTATCGACGATAACCGCGACCATATAATCACTTCCGGTGAAAACAGCAAAGTGATTTTTGAAATCATGAACGAAGGAAATCAAACGATATATAATGTAGTCCCCATAGTGACAGAAACTACGGGTATGAAGCGCATCTATATTTCTCCGCCCGTAATGGTGGAACAGATTGCCCCACACAACGGTGTGAAGTACACCGCCAACATCAGTGCCGGAGACCGGATAAAGACGGGTGACATCACCATACGCGTAGCCGTAGCCGACGGTAACGGACAACAATACGACTGGCAGGAATTTTCACTGCCCACCGAACGGTAAAAGAAATCATACAGAAAACATTCTATGCCTCCGTGTCTCTGTGTTCAGAGAAACAAGCATTGAACGACCTATAAACAACAAGAATTATGGCTGACAACTATCTGGAAAACCAATACGAACAATACCAGGCACGCAAGGCCGCTTGGGAAAGAGAACGTAAATACGGAAAGAAAAAGAAATCGGTATACCCGCGTCCTTTGCCACAACAAGCCGGAGACGATGTTGCGACCGACCCGGAAGAAGACAACAACAGCGCCCCTTACATCAATACAGACAACGACAACTTCATTGATGACTAATCCCATTATGCTGCACACTTTCCATACGCCCGTAACAGACATACCACTGCCGGAAAAGTTCACCTATCCCTTTTGCTACACCCCGCACCCGCTCTGCATAGCTGCAGCAAAAGAGGTGCAGAACTACCTCAACCGACAAGACCGATGGAAAGAAGAACTGGCACAAGGCAAAATGTTCGGTGTATTGGTTGTGGAGACGGAGGAGGGTGAAACAGGGTATCTCGCAGCCTTTTCGGGTATCTTGGCGGGCAAGAATGTGCACCCTTTCTTTGTGCCGCCCGTGTACGACTTATTGCAGCCGCAGGGGTTCTTCAAAATAGAAGAGGAACAAATATCACAAATCAACGTACGTATCAGGCAGTTGGAAGAGGATGAAGACTACAAACGGCAGATTGAACAGCTGGCCGCCTTGCAACAAACTGCCCGAAAGTCTTTGGAAGAAGCCAAACTGCAAATGAAAGCTGCCAAGGAGCAGCGGGAAGAACGGAGACAAAAAGCTCTCTCATCTCCCGGTTTCCGACTCACTCCCGAAGAAGAAGCTGTCCTGATACGCGAAAGCCAGTTTCAGAAAGCCGAATACAAACGGATAGAACGTACATGGAAAGAGCGGCTTGCTCCTTTGCAGCAAGCCGTCGCCGCCCGTGAAGCCGGCATACAATCTCTGAAAACCGAACGAAAGGTACGCTCCGCCGCCCTGCAGCAAAAATTGTTTGAACAGTTCAAAATGCTGAATTACCGGGGAGAAATCAAGACCCTTTGCGACATCTTTGAGCAAACCGTACACAAGACTCCCCCCGCAGGCGCCGGCGAGTGTGCCGCCCCCAAACTGTTGCAACAAGCCTATCTGCATGGTTGGAAGCCCATTGCAATGGCAGAATTTTGGTGGGGAGAATCTCCCAAAACAGAAATACGGCATCACGGGCATTACTATCCGGCCTGCAAAGGTAAGTGCGAACCGATTCTGAAGCATATGCTGCAAGGCCTTGAAGTGGACGGAAATCCAATGCTGAAAGAACTGCAAGCCACCGGGAAAGAACTGGAAACCATCTACGAAGACGAATGGCTGGTGGCGGTTAGCAAACCGGCAGGTATGCTGTCCGTCCCCGGCAAGGAAGACGCGGTTTCCGTTTACAGTGTGCTATGTGAACGGTATCCGGATGCGGATGGTCCGCTGATTGTGCATCGCTTGGATATGGCTACATCGGGTCTGTTGGTGGTTGCAAAAACCAAGCAGGTTCACCAGCATCTGCAAGAGCAGTTTAAAAACCGCAGTGTTCAAAAACGCTACATAGCATTACTCCAAGGCACAGTCTCCCAAGATACGGGAACGGTTGAGTTGCCGCTATGCCTGAATCCGCTTGACCGCCCCCGGCAAATGGTGCATACCGGACATGGCAAACCCGCCATAACAGACTTTGAGGTTTTGGAACGCAAGGACAATTATACCCGCATCGCCTTTTATCCCCGCACCGGACGCACACACCAGCTTCGGGTGCACGCCGCCCACCCGCTTGGATTGCACTGTCCCATCATCGGTGACGAACTCTATGGAGCGAAAGCCGAACGGCTGTACCTGCACGCGGAAAAACTGGAGTTTATCCACCCGATAACCGGAGAGAAAATAAGTATTACCCGGAAAGCAGACTTTTAATTCATTGATTTATCACAATAATATATACCCAATGACAATCCTCCGCCCCACCCCGCAAGACTACAACGAACTTCTCACCGTATGGGAAGCCTCCGTACGCAGCACCCACCATTTTCTGACAGAAGAGAACATACAGTTCTACAAACCCTTAATACGGAACCAATACTTCCAAGCCGTAGAGCTTTACGTCATTCGCAACCGGGAAGGAAATATAGCAGCTTTTATGGGACTGAGCGATGAACTCATTGAAATGCTCTTTGTCCATCCCGATGAACAGGGAAAAGGATATGGAAAGCTGTTCATACAATACGCGCTCCACGAAAAAAATATATATAAGGTAGACGTCAACGAACAAAACGAACAGGCGTACCAATTCTATCTGCATACAGGTTTCCGACCTATAGGAAGGGATGAAACCGACCCTACGGGAAATCCTTTTCCCATATTGCACCTGCAATGGGAAGCGTAAAAACGCTACATCATATAAACTAAAATAAAGAAAAAAATACAATGAAAAGCCATAAACAATATAAAAATGAAAATCAATGTTGGACTGAGGAAATTCAAGCGTTAAATGAAGCAGTACAACGTGATACGAAGAAATGGAAAATTATTGGATGCTTCTTTGCCTTGTTTGCAAGTCTATCATTTTGCGGCTCATTTTTTGCGGCCTGCTTTATCTGTGAGATAGCAACAATATGTCAATATAAACAGACTATGACAGAAAAAAAGTGACATGAAGAAACAGAAAAAAAAGAGCAACAAGCAATCGAGGCGTGAAATCATAGCCGATGTCAAGCGTAGAGAAGCCGAGTGGCGAAAGCAAAGGAGAAAAGAAAGGTGGCGTATATGCAAATTCCATATCTTGTTTTGGGGAGCATTTATATCTTTCTTCCCATTACTTATATTCGTCACGGAGTCAGATATACGTAACACCTTCACCAATATCATACTGGGATTGATAACCATTAACGGTTGGATTTACCTGTTCATGTACCTCCTATTTAAAGAAGCCCGGAATTTAACCGTCCGGATACCTTTGAAAAATGGCGGAAGTACGGGAAATGCGCAATGGTCAACAGATTCTTCAAGGATTCCGGTAGAGCCTGAATATTTAAGCCGGTGTGATGACAAACAGATTGTTATTGATAATGACGGCATCTCGGTGAGAATGGTGAGTTTCCTGATCTGGCTCTTTATATTTTTAGTTTCGGTTTGCGCTGGTTTAACTCCTTCAAACCTTACAACTGAAGATTATGGAAGTATATTACTGCTTCTTGAGCTGTACTTGATTATCCTGACAGCAGGAATAAGTGCCATTCTACAGCCGTGGCGGCGGATTGTTTTTGATCGTGTTTCCAAAACCGTAACGATACCAGGACGACTTCTGTTGCATAAAAAAGAAACGATACCTTATAGTCAAGCTGAACTCACGATTCGTTATTACAGGCGTGGTTCATGGCTTGCACCAGATATAATAATTTCCAATGCCGATTCATCCAGTCTGTTAAGTGGAGTCTCCTTGATGCCCGGTGATCTGGATAAGGCCAGGTGTTTTGCACGTTTCATACAACTATACATGGAAGAAGAGGAGTTGCCGGACATACCGGAATTTGAGAAATGCAGAAATAAGGTAAACGTTTAAATTAAAATAAAAATTGACTCATGAGAATACACCACATCGCCGTCTGGACCTTCCGATTAGAAGACATGAAAGAGTTTTATATCCGCTACTTTCAAGGCACAAGTAACGACAAGTACATCAACCCCAAAAAAGGATTTGAGTCCTACTTTATCCGCTTCGACAGCGGAACCGAGTTAGAATTGATGAGCCGTACCGATGTACAAAACACTGCCATTAAAGAAAACAGGCTGGGATTAACCCATTTCGCCTTTGCACTCAACAGCAAAGAGGAAGTTCTTGAACTGACGGAAAAACTGCGCAATGCCGGATATACCATTGCCGGAGAGCCTCGTACCTCAGGCGACGGCTATTTTGAAAGTGTAGTGCTCGACCCTGACGGCAACCGGGTGGAATGTGTATTCAAAGCAGTCTAAAAAGTCATTTTACATAGAATTTACATCAACACCTTTCACCCCACATTGTACTAAGTTTCTTATGTTTGCAGCATAATTCATAAGTTGATTTTAAATTTACCGGAAACCATGAAAATCATTGCATTTCTATTTACAGCGTTTATCAGTCTGCAAATGTTCGGACAAGAGAAATTCCCCGACGGCACACCAATTCCCGACTGGTTCAGACAAAACGAAATCGTAAACATTGAAACACTCGGAAAAAAATACACCATAACCGACTATGGTGTAGTGAACGACAGTACAATCCTGCAAACAGAAAAGATACAGGCAGTAATAGACCAAGCAGCCCAAAACGGCGGCGGTGTCATCATCATCCCCAAAGGAACGTTCCTCAGCGGTTCAATCTTCTTCAAGCCGCAGACACACTTATATATGGAAGAAGGCGCGGTATTGAAAGGAAGTGACGACATCAGTAACTTCGCCATTGTCAACACCCGTATAGAGGGGCAAAGCCTGAAATACTTCGCTGCCCTCGTAAATGCCGACAAAGTAAACGGTTTTACAATCTCCGGCAAGGGGACAATCAACGGCAACGGACACAGGTACTGGAAGTCATTCTGGCTGCGCCGTCAAGTTATCCCTAAATGTACCAATATGGACGAGTTGCGTCCCCGCTTGCTCTACATCTCCAATAGCAGCGATGTGCAAATCTCCGGAGTGCGCCTCATGAACTCACCGTTCTGGACTACACATATCTACCGCTGTAACAACATAAAATTGCTGAATCTCCATATCTTTGCCCCTGCCGCTCCGGTGAAAGCGCCAAGCAGTGACGCGATTGACATTGACGTATGCAACAACGTACTGGTTAAGAATTGCTATATGTCAGTCAACGACGATGCTGTAGCTCTGAAAGGCGGTAAAGGTCCATGGGCGGATAAAGATCCCAACAACGGCAGTAACACAAATATCATCATAGAAGATTGTACATACGGCTTTTGCCACAGCGGTCTAACGTGCGGCAGTGAGTCGATACACAACCGAAACATCATACTCCGCCGTTGCAAAATCAGTAATGCCACCCGTTTACTATGGCTGAAGATGCGTCCCGACACTCCGCAACATTACGAATATATCTTGGTGGAAGACATCACTGGCGACGCCAAGAGTATGCTGCTCATCAAGCCGTGGACACAGTTCTTCGACCTCAAAGGCCGTAAGGACATTCCTCTATCACGCGCCAACAACGTAACTCTGCGCAATATCAATCTGGACTGCGACATCTTCTTCAACGTAAGCAAGTCCGACCAATACGAATTGAAGGACTTCACTTTCGAGAATCTGAATATCAAAGCAAAAGATGCCAAATGTGATAAAGAGATTATCTCTAATTTTGAATGGAAAAACGTTAAGGTCAACCAATAACGTTTGTCTCAAAGCTGCGCAACATTCTGATTTCTTCCGCCCAAAGTGATTCATCGGGAGTCTCAAGCACAATCGGCATATCATTGAACCGTTCATCTTTCATGAAACGTTCAAAGAAACCCATACCGATTAGTCCTTTCCCGATGCTATCATGGCGGTCTACACGACTACCCAACGCCTTTTTGGAATCATTCAGATGGATAGCACGAAGGAAACCGAAGCCAACAGTCTTATCGAAATCCTCAAAGACCTTATCGTACTCGTTCACAATATCATACCCCGCCGTATACGTATGGCAGGTGTCGAGACAAACACCCACGCGCGATTTGTCTTCCACACGGTCGATGATATGCTTTAACTGCCAGAACTCATTGCCTACATTACTACCTTGCCCGGCTGTGTTTTCAATAACAGCCGTAACGCCCTGCGTCTCTCCCAATACCATATTGATAGACTCCGCCACCTTATCCAGACAAGCCTCAACGGAAATCTTGTTCAGATGACTGCCCGGATGGAAATTCAGCAATTTCAATCCCAGTTCTTCGCAACGCTGCATCTCATCCAGAAAAGCCGCACGGCTTTTCGCCAGTCCTTCCTCTTCGGGATGTCCCAAATTTATCAGATAGCTGTCATGCGGAAGAATATAACGTGCATCAAACCCATACTTCCCGCAGTTCTTCTTAAATAGAGCGATACTTTCCTGCGTCAGGGGTTTTGCCACCCACTGGCGCTGGTTCTTGGTAAACAAGGCAAAGGCATTCGCCCCTATTTCATGTGCATTGACGGGCGCCAGTTCCACACCGCCGCCGGCTGATACATGCGCACCTATAAATTTCATATTCCGAGTATTATTCATTAGTTTATTGTTCTATCATAAATTGCCACTGGGACTTTTTCATATCTACGAAGCCGTTTGCCTTGAACCGGACTCCTTCGTTTTCCAGCAACGTCCGTTGCTCCGTCCATCCCGGCACCAATCTCCCCTGACTGTTCACAACCCGATGACAAGGCAGATTCAACTCCTCCGGTGCATGATGCATAGCCTGTCCCACCATACGCGAACACTGGGGCCTACCCGCCAGATAGGCTATCTGCCCATACGTCGTCACACGTCCCGCAGGGATAGCGGCAACAATACTGTAAATATCTTGCAGAAAAGCATCACGGTTCATAAAATAAAATCTTTCTTTCCGGCAAAGATAACGTAAACAGAAGGTATAAAAAACAAGTCCGGCTATTTTTTGTACGGTTTATAGGAAAGTGCCTGCCCCCAGCGTATTATCGTCATAGGTGATATTCTGCTGGCGGAGCATTTCGCCCTGAGGAGTAAACAACAGCTGATATTTTATCTGCACATTCGGTTTGCCCACTTGTATGGCCACGATGGATTGCCATTTGGGAAACTGCACCCAAATAACGTTCTGCACCACCCCGTCCGAAAACTGACTGGCAGCAAAGGCATTAAACACGGCGGCGGGCACTTCGTCCAACGTTTCCCAGTCTGTTTGCTTCATTACCCATTCCGCATCCGAATTGAACCAGACTTTGGTATCGAAGCCATTCATCATAAAATCCGCCACATAATATTCCTTATCCTGTGACCAAGCTATGCCGACGGCTGTGGGATACATCTTTTTAAGAGCTATTTGCACGCTGTCGGGAGCATAACCTGCAGAAACGGATATAGATGCCAAAAGCATCAGAATCAATAAAGAAGTTTTCAATTTATTCATAATCGTTCAGGCATTAATGGTTCACCGCAAATGATGCGGCAAGCATGGATTATACATATTACACGAATTATCACAGATTAATCAACAGTATCATTTCGTTTTTTGTTTGGTATTATACCTGCAAAGATTAATTTTGCAACGTAAATCCATGAAAGCGATATGATAAGCATATGTCCTGTTCTCCATAACAAAAAACAATACCTCGACCTCCTACTCCTCGCCGACGAGCAGGAACAAATGATAGACCGTTATCTGGAACGTGGCGAAATGTTCGTCCTGACAGATGCAGGTGACATAAAAGCCGCTTGTGTCGTTACTCGTGAAGCGGAAGATGTTTTCGAGATAAAGAACATCGCCACCTACCCGCAATTCCAGCGACAGGGATATGGCAGGATGCTGATAGAATATCTTTTCGAACGGTATGCAGGCAGATGCCGAACCATGTTCGTAGGTACGGGCGACAGTCCTCTGACCGTTCCCTTTTATGAAAGCTGCGGATTCACATATTCGCACCGTATCCCCGACTTTTTTACGAACAACTATGACCATCCCATATACGAAGCGGGCAAGCAACTGAAAGATATGATTTATCTAAAACGCAGCATGAATGAGTAAAAATAATACCCGCCCATCACGCATCGCCCAAGAGCAACGCACCGTAGAACAGATGATCCGTCTCTACTGCCGCAAGAAAGAGGGCAACAAAGAACTCTGCCCGCAATGCCTCGAATTATTGGAGTATGCCCGCATACGCCTGTCCCGCTGCCCGTTTGGCGAAAAAAAGAGCACTTGCAGGCTCTGCCCCATTCATTGCTACAAGCCTGCCATGAAAGAACGGATGCGAGAAGTGATGCGGTATGCCGGACCACGAATGCTATTCTATCATCCTGCGGCGGCACTCCGGCATTTATGGAAGGAGTATATACATCAATATTTCAGCAAACGCTTCGGACTGCCATGCCAGGAACAGCATAAACAGTAGACCTCCGTCAAGTCATACCCTTCCAAAGAAGCGGCAAGGTCTTTGGGTACAATCTCTCCCTCGCGCGATACATATACAGGCAGGCGCTCCCCGTTACCGTTCAGCACAAAAAATGCCCCCACCTTGCATTGGGGGCATATCATTTTACGCATCATCAGTTAAAGTAATATAAGAAAATCGCGATTCCTTCGAGCGCTTTCTTCTTTTCACCCTCTATTTCAATGGCAAACTTGATTTCCGCCTTTGCCACACCACGCAAATTTGCCAGTGAATGTAAGGAAGCTACCAGACGGATGCTCTGTCCCGACAGTACAGCCTGACCGAACTTCATCTTGTCCATGCCATAGTTAATCATCATCTTCAGATTGTTTACCTCAATTATCTGGTTCCACAGATGGGGCAGCATGGAGAGAGTGAGATAGCCGTGAGCAATGGTACTCTTGAAAGGACTTTCGGTCTTGGCACGTTCGGTATCCACGTGAATCCACTGGTGGTCCAGCGTTGCATCGGCAAAAAGGTTGATGCGCTCCTGCGTAAGCTCCACATACTCCGAAACGCCGATTTGCTGACCTACCAGTTTTTCAAAATCCTCATACGAGTTAATAATAACTTTTTCCATATATTCTTTGTTTTATTGGGTAAATAGCGTTGTAAACGGTAACAAAGATACCGCTTATCTCCGAATAAATTACAAGTGAATAGAGGGAATAAACATAAATTTGTACCTTTTTTATAAACAGATGCATATGGCTTTACATAACAACAAGAATTCAAAAATCAACGAGTACCATAACCTGTATCTGCTTTTTTTCATATCTCAATCCCAAAATCTTTTCATTTCAGCGAATTATCCCTATTTTTGTAATCATTATATATCAGGTATAATTAAAATATAAATTACCATAAATGTTTCTGTATGGACGCTAAAACGGATTATAACCTACTTTCAGAAATAATGCGCAATGCCGATATGGGTTGGTGGGAAGCCGACGTGCAAAATGCAAGTTATATCTGTTCCGAGTACATTGCCGACCTATTGGGCTTGAAGGAAGACGGATTCATCAGTTTTGAAGACTTCAACAAACGCATCCTGAAAGAGGAACAACCGCACACCACCGCCCATTCCTTCCAAAATATACAGCAGACGAATGAAGCTGTCTATCTACTGGACACCGTAAAAGGCCCCATATGGATACGAAGCAAAGCCTGTATGCAGAAAACCGATGAAAACGGGAACAATAAGATTTACGGCATAGCCGAAGTGCAGGACGGTCCTTATATGTCATCTGCCTCGCAAGTGCTGCAACAGCGCGAACGGTTATTGCACAACATCTACAAGAACCTCCCGGTAGGCATCGAACTCTACAACATAGCCGGCGTACTGATAGACCTCAACGACAAGGAACTGGAAATGTTCCATCTGCAACGGAAAGAAGACCTCTTGGGCATCAACATCTTCGACAACCCCGTATTCCCGCAAGAAATGAAGGAAAAACTGAGGAAATACGAAAATGCCGACTTCACTTTCCGTTACGACTTCTCACAGGTAGGCTCTTACTACAATCCGCAGATCAAGACGGGCACAATGGACCTCGTAACCAAAGTAACCACGTTGTACGACGAAAACCACGTCCCCATCAACTACCTGCTAATTAACGCCGACAAAACCGAAACCACCGTAGCCTACAACAAGATACAGGAGTTCCAGAGTTTCTTCGAGCTGATAGGCAACTATGCCAAAGTGGGATATGCCCAATACAACCTGCTTACCCGGCAAGGAGATGCCCAACACAGCTGGTACATCAATATCGGTGAACAGGAAGAAACGCCCCTGTCCGAAATCATCGGAGTGTACAACCATATCCACCCCGACGACCGCCGGTATATGCTCAACTTCTTGGATAATGCCCTAAAAGGCACGGAAGACAAATTCAACAAGGAAATACGTGTACTCAGAGAAGACGGCAATTATTCGTGGACACACGTCAACCTGATAGTGCGAACCTATGCCCCCGAACGAAACTGCATAGAACTCATCTGCATCAACTACGACATCACCCGGCTCAAAGACACGGAAGCCATGCTGATACAGGCCAAAGAAAAAGCCGAAGAATCAGATCGCTTGAAATCGGCTTTCCTTGCCAATATGAGCCACGAAATACGTACACCACTGAATGCTATTATCGGTTTCTCCGGCCTCTTACCCTACATAGAAGATACCGAAGAACGGAACCGTTACATCGCCCTGATAAACCACAACAACGAATTGTTGCTGAATATCGTTAACGATGTGCTGGACTTGTCAAAGATAGAAGCCGGACACATAGAGCTGAATCCCACTTGGTTCAGCCTCTCAGAGCTGATTGACACAAGCTGCACCGAATACCAACGTAATGTTCCCGAAGGCGTAACTCTCAAAACCCGCTATCCGGCATCCCCTTGCTTGATAGAACAAGACCCGATGCGTATTAAGCAGGTATTGAACAACCTCATATCGAACGCATTGAAAAATACAACGCAGGGATATATCGAGGTTTCCTACGAGACAGACCAATCTGAAGCAAGAATAAGTATTACGGACACCGGACGGGGAATTCCCCAAGAAAAACTCGGTATAATATTCGAGCGGTTTGAGAAAGTGGACTCTTTCGTACAAGGAGCAGGATTAGGCTTGTCTGTCTGTAAGTCCATCATAGAGCACATGAACGGAAACATTGAAGTAGCATCCACCGTAGGCAAAGGCAGCACGTTCACCGTAACGTTCCCCTGTCAAGTGCAGTTAGTGGAATAAACGAAATACTGAGAAAGAGAAAAATATGATAACACAGAAAGAATTTACCCTCACCCCTCACCGACGCGGTTTTCATTTGGTTACGGAAGAAATAGCACGCAACCTGCCACCGTTGCCGCCAACCGGATTATTACACTTGTTTATCAAGCACACAAGCGCTGCACTCTCCATCAACGAGAATGCCGATCCGGATGTGCAGACAGATATGGAAGCCATCTTCAACCGCCTTGTAAAAGAACGTGAACCCTACTATGAACATACCTGCGAGGGTGATGACGATATGCCGGCGCATGCCAAATCCACCATTGTCGGAGCCTCCCTTACCATCCCTATTACTAATGGACGGATGAATATGGGCATTTGGCAGGGTATCTATCTTTGCGAGTTCCGCAACCGAGGCGGTGGAAGAAAAATCGTAGCAACCGTCATTGGATAACCCCTGCCTATGAAAAGAGCCATCATCATAGGAGCCACCTCGGGTATCGGACAAGAAGTAGCGCACTTACTTGTGCAGCAAGGCTGGTATATAGGCATTGCCGGCAGGCGCGAAAACGCCCTGCAGAATATGCAGCAAGCCTATCCCGGACAAATAGAGATACAATGCCTCGACGTAACAAAAGAAGATGCCGTCCTACATCTCAATGAACTGATAAGCCGCTTGGGCGGTATGGACTTGTTTTTCCTCAGCTCCGGTGTGGGCTATCAGAATAGGAACTTGGAACCGGAAATTGAACTACATACCGCACGCACCAACGTCGAGGGTTTCACTCGAATGATAACCGCCGCTTTCGATTATTTCAAGAAAACGGATGGCGGACATATCGCTGTAATCAGTTCCATAGCCGGCACTAAGGGATTAGGAGTTGCACCCGCCTACTCCGCCACCAAGCGATTTCAGAATACATATATCGACGCTCTGGCGCAACTCTCACGGATGCAGCATCTTAATATCCGATTCACGGACATCCGTCCGGGTTTCGTAGCAACGGACTTGCTACGGAACGGCAAGTATCCAATGCTGATGAGCACTGATAAAGTGGCGCGGCACATCGTCCGGGCATTGAAACGGAGAAAACGGGTAGCGGTCATTGACAGACGCTACCGCCTATTGGTATTCTTCTGGCGAATGATTCCACGTTGGTTGTGGGAACGGTTGCCTATAAAAAATTGATTTCGTATCTTCACGCCAATAAACCCAAAAACAACCAAGATGAAAAGAAATGCCAAATATATGATGCTTACAGCCACAGTTGCCTTATGTACAGGTGCTTCACTGCCCTTCCTCTTCGGAAGCAGTGTGCTGAATTCTGAGCAACAGTCGGTTAAATCGGAAGTACCCTATTGTGTCACTTCCCCTGCCGTACCTGCCAAAATAACCTTTGCCGGACAAGAAGTGGACTTGCTACGCTACGACCACCGCGAGCGTATAGACCGCGAACTGATGTCATTCACTTATATGCATTCCACCACAATGCTCACCGTAAAGCGTGCCAACCGCTACTTCCCCATCATAGAACCTATATTAAAAATAAACGGCATACCGGATGATTTCAAGTATCTTGCCGTAATAGAAAGCGCCCTTAACCCGCTTGCCAAATCACCCGCCGGTGCCGCCGGAATGTGGCAGTTCATGCCCGGCACAGGACGCGAGTTCGGCTTGGAAGTAAACAATAATATCGACGAACGCTATCACGTGGAGAAAGAGACGAAAGCCGCCTGCAAGTATCTGAAAGAAGCCTATGCCAAATACGGTAACTGGCTCTGCGTAGCCGCCGCCTACAATGCCGGACAAGGACGTATCTCCACGCAACTGGAAAAGCAAATGGTAAGTCAGGCTGTGGACCTTTGGCTGGTGGAAGAAACCTCACGCTATATGTTCCGCCTATTGGCGGCAAAGTCTGTTATCGGCAACCCGCAGCAATACGGATTCTTACTGAAACGCGAGCATCTCTATCCGGTCATCCCTTACACAGAAGTGAAAGTCACTACCGGAATAGCCAACTTGGCACAATTCGCCAAAAGCAAAGGCATCACCTATGCACAGCTGAAAGACGCCAACCCCTGGCTGCGAGACACTTCACTGATGAACAAAAGCGGACGTACATATATCCTGAAAATACCGACACAAGCCGGAATGCACTACGACCCGCGCAAGACCATTCCCCATAACAGGGACTGGGTGATAAACTAAGGATTAAGTCTGCTTCTCCGTCAGATACTTCCAATAGCGCACAGGCATATCCTGCCTGTGCTTACGGGGATTCAGCCTCTCTTTGATGCAGATTGCCTTGAAATAGGTTTTCCAAAGTTGTTGAAAGAGTTTCTCGTCTTTGTCCATAAGGCTTTCGTCCAACATACCCGTCACAAGATGCCCTTCTTGGCTGTCCTCTCCGAAGGTAACTTCGCGCACCTCTTTCAAGTCATAATAATAACCGTAGGCACGCTTGATGTCGTATATCAGCCAACGCTGGTCGGCAAATCGGTCTCTAAAATGCCCCGTTATCAGGGGGAGTGCGTTTTTCTCCGGTTCTACGGTAGCGAAATAAGTGCCGTCCGCCGCTTTTTGGAAACGAATGAATTGCAACATCCGTATGCGTTCCCAATCCACCCGCTTCCACATACGCGAAAATTCCAAAACATCGGGGTCTGCAAAATTAGTTTCAATGGAACGGGGAGCATCTATTGCCTTGCAGATATAACGAAACAAGAGTGATGCCGTTTCCGGCTCCTCCGCCAGCCAGCATTGTGCAAGACAGGACAAAGCGGATGAAGATAGTTTTTTCTGTAAACCACGCCAAACCCTGCCCGATTTCTCTTCATCGGAAACCACAGTAAAAGCCTCATCATAGAATAAAGGAAACGGCTCTCCCTCCGCCAACAAAACATCCGGAAAGCTGCGACGGGAATAAGCCTCAAAAACAGCAGTCAGCAATCCCTCAAAAGTATTATCGAATATAAACAGGTTCATTCTCCTTCTTCTCCAAAATTAAGTGTCAACTGCCTGTCATCGTATTTCTTTTTAGACTTCTGCACCAACAGGTTGCGCACCCTTTGCGGAGTCATTTCATTGACCGTACGCATAGGAAGTTCACTGCACGTTATGAAATACTGCGCTTTTTTCATCACCACGCCCATCTTCTTCAACTGATAAAATCCTAATTTGGAAAAACGACGGGAAGCGACTATCAACCGCGCCGATTTCACACCGATGCCCGGTATGCGAAGTATCATTTCATAATCCGCCTTATTGACGTCAACAGGAAACTGTTCGGGATGGCGTAATGCCCACGACAGTTTCGGATCTATCTCCAAGTCCAAATCCGGGTAAGCGTCATCTACAATCTCATCTACCTTGAACTGATAGAAACGCAGCAACCAGTCTGCCTGATAAAGCCGGTTCTCACGCACTAAAGGCGGCTGCTTCAGGGCCGGAAGGCGCTTGTCATACATATTCACCGAGATATATCCGGAATAATAGACACGCCGCATCGTAGAACGCTGGTAAAGAGCCGATGAAAGGGAAAGAATATCTTTGTCCGTTTCAGCAGTAGCCCCCACAATCACTTGCGTACTCTGTCCTGCCGGGGCGAAACGGGGTGCGTGGCGATACTTCTTGCGTTCTTCCGCACTCTCCAAAACACCTTGCTGGATGTATCGCATCGGAGTAAACACACTTTTATGGTCTTTCTCCGGAGCAAGCATTTTAAGGTTTTCTTCTTTGGGAATTTCTACATTAACACTGAGACGATCGGCATAAAGTCCGGCTTCGTTCACCAACTCGCGACTGGCTCCGGGAATGCTTTTCAAATGGATATAGCCGTTGAAGCGATGAATGGTACGAAGGTCTTTGGCCACGCGCACCAACCGTTCCATTGTATAATCGGGATTGCGCACCACACCGCTACTCAAAAAAAGCCCTTCTATATAATTGCGGCGATAGAACTCCATTGTCAAGTCCACAAGCTCGCTGACGGAAAGTGTGGCACGGGGTAAGTCGTTACTGCGGCGGTTGATGCAATAGGCGCAATCGTATATGCAGTAATTCGTCAACATCACCTTCAGCAACGAAATACAGCGTCCATCTTCTGCAAAGCTGTGGCAGATGCCCCATCCGCCCACAGTATTGCCCACCATGCCCGCCTTATTGGAACGCACAGTGCCGCTGGAAGAGCAAGATACATCGTATTTTGCCGACTCCGCCAATATCTTCAACTTATTCAATACATTCTCGTCCATCTACGACTTATCTATACAAAAAGGGTTGTGTATAGAAAAAAAAAGACCGCCGGACGGCAGTCTTTCACAGCATTAAATCTGCGTTTTCTCTTACTTCTTAGAAGCTTCCAAAGATGCCTTACGGAATTCTTTCATTGTCTTTTCGATTTCCAAAGAAGCCTTACGTGCACGAGTACCGGCTGCCTTGTTACCGTTTTCCAACTGAGCTTTTGCATCTTTCTCGAATGCTGCATACAATTCTGCAACTTTTTCAACTAATTCTTTCATAATCCTTTTTAAATTACTTCGTTAATAATGTCCGACAAAAATACATTCTTTCTTGAAATAAATGCAGAAAAACGATATTTTTTTGAAATAATACGCAAAATCGGCACAAAAAAGGGCTCATACGTGTTTTTTATCTACTTTTGCAGGTATGAAAACGCTTACTGATGCCCAATATATATATGCTCTCATAGCCGAAGGAGAGCACCAGCAACAGGATTTCAAGTTCGAAATATCCGATGCGCGAAAAATTGCCAAGACGCTCTCCGCCTTTTCAAATACAAACGGCGGGCGTCTCCTTATCGGTGTAAAAGACAACGGAAAAATAGCCGGAGTGCGCTCCGACGAGGAACAATATATGATAGAAGCGGCAGCCCGGTTGTACTGCCGGCCGGAAGTACATTACAGTATGCAGACCTATCAGGTAGAAGGCCGCAGCGTGCTACTCGTGCAGATTGATGAAAGCGAACGCAAGCCTGTCTATGCCAAAGACGAAGACGGAAAGTACCTCGCCTACCTGCGCATTAAAGATGAAAACATACTCGCCACCCCGGTACACCTGCGCATCTGGCAACAAAGTGAAAGTCCCAAAGGAGAATTGATGGAATATACCGAAAGGGAACAGCTATTACTTGATTTATTGGAACAAAACGACCGGCTGTCACTGAATCGTTATTGTCGTCTGGCACATCTGTCACGCCGTTCCGCAGAGCATTTACTGGCAAAATTCATTCGCTACGACATTGTAGAGCCCGTATTCGAAGGACATAAGTTTCACTTCAGGCTGAAATGAAGTAGAAAAAGAGTTGGAGTGCTGGTAAAAAGCAAGTTATTTACTACCTTTGCATCCGTAAATTAGAAAAGTTATCATCATGGGTATATTTGCCAAACTATTTAACAAGAATTCGGAAGAGGTTTCTTCCAAAAATGTGGAAGACTTCGTCTCATTGACGCGCGTCTACTTCCAGTCTGTGATAGCCGCAAACTTGGGTATCACCAACATCCGCTTTGTACCGGATGTAGCTAATTTCAAACGTTTATTCAAAATCCCCACACAGGGCGGCCGTCTGGGACAAGCGGAAAAAGCTGCTTCCCGCAAGATGCTGATGCAGGACTACGGAATCAGCGAGAACTTCTTTAAAGAAATTGACGCTTCCGTCAAAAAACACTGCCGCACGCAGAATGACGTACAAGGCTATCTTTTCATGTATCAGGGTTTTTCCAACGACCTGATGATGTTAATGGGCAACTTGATGCAATGGAAATTCCGTATGCCCTCTATCTTTAAAGGCGCACTACGCAGTATGACCGAAAAAACAGTACACGAAGTTTGCACCAAGACCGTTTGGAAAAAAGACGATGTACACAAAACGGCCATGACTGTCCGCCAGTATAAAGAACGTCTGGGATATTCGGAACAGTGGATGACCGAGTATGTGTACAATGTAGTTATGCTGGCAAAGAAAGAGCCGAAAAAGAAGGGTGACGAACAAGAAAAAGCATAAGCTAAAGTTTTGACAAACAAGTGCAAACGCTTTTTCTATGGAAATAGAGCAGCATCCCTTAGAACCTTTTCTCCCCGGCAATGCCCGTTTGCTGATGTTGGGGAGTTTTCCGCCGCAAAAGAAGCGATGGTCAATGGAATTTTATTATCCGAACTGGAATAATGATATGTGGCGCATTGTGGGGCTCTTATTCTTCAATGACAAAGATTATTTTGTAGACAAATCCCGAAAAGCCTTTTGCAAAGAATGTATCATCAACTTTTTGAACGAAAAAGGAATAGCACTGTTCGATACAGCCACTGCCGTACGACGGTTGCAGGACAATGCATCCGATAAGTTCCTTGAAGTAGTACAGGCTACCGATGTAACCGCATTGTTGCAACAACTGCCACAATGCAAGGCCATTGTTACTACGGGGCAAAAAGCCACAGATACGCTTTGTGCACTGTTTTCACTGAAAGAACCCAAAGTCGGAGACTTTACAGAATTCATTTTTGAAAATCGCCCCATGCGGCTCTATCGTATGCCTTCTTCGTCAAGAGCCTATCCGCTGGCTTTAGAAAAAAAAGCGGCAGCCTATCGCATTATGTATCAGGACCTACAAATGCTATAAGCAAATTCTCCTTTAAAATAAAGTGACAAAGGACTTGCAGATTTGAAAGTTTCCATTACCTTTGCAGCCGCAAACACGGGAGTAGCTCAGTTGGTAGAGCACCGGTCTCCAAAACCGGGTGTCGGGAGTTCGAGCCTCTCCTCCCGTGCAAAGATAAGGTCATGTAAATTAGCATTTACATGACCTTATCTTATTTATCTCCCGGTGTTCACATCCGATACAACCGTTATTCCGCAAAAATTATCATTCAGGAAATACCTATCAGTTTATGTGTCTGCAAACTCAACCTCCACTTAGGATGCTGCATTACGCACGCCACAGTTTCCGCGGTATTGCTACAAGAACAAGGTTGCAGAAAAAAGTGTCCGGCAGGAAGCGACTCATATACGGCAATATCCTGTCCCTCGTACACCACCTTCACTTCATCCATACGAGAGATTTCCACCTTTGCCCCTTGCTTGGGCGAGCAAGTCACCCAGTCTATATTATCCGGCAACGGATGCGTCCCGTTAGTCTCGATACAAACATACTTTCCTATCCGATGCAGACGGTCTACAAACTCACTATCAATCCAGAGCGAGGGTTCCCCACCCGTCAGTATCACCGTCCTCGCAGGATATTTCCCCACTTCCGCCAAAATCTCTTTATCAGACATCAACACTCCCTCTTCATGTTGCGTATCGCAAAAAGAGCATTTCAGATTACAACCGGAGAAACGGACAAAAACGGCCGGAGTGCCCGTATGAAATCCCTCTCCCTGCAAGCTATAAAATATCTCGTTAATTTTTCTCATAAGCGGTCTTGTCACTCCTCCTCATAAACGGCTATATTCGACTCAGACTCCTGTACTTCTACCTTGAAGCAAGTCGGTATCCGGTCGCATATCCAACGCGCAATATTCTCGGCTGTGGGATTAAACGGAAGAACTTCATTGATATTCCGGTGGTCCAGTTTTTCTTTCACCACCTGTTTGATATGGCTGAAATCGACTACCATCCCATCGGCATTCAGCTCTTTGGAACGGCAATAAACTGTGATTATCCAATTGTGACCGTGCAGATTTTCACATTTACTCTGGTAAGAAAGCTTCAGGCTGTGAGCTGCCGAAACTTCCATTCGTTTAATGACTGTGTACATACTGTTAATACGCTAATTAAAATATCATTTATAGAATTGTGCATCTAATGTCACCTCGATGCAGCAGCAAAAGTACAAAAAACGCTGGAATTGACAGTTATTTATTCTATTTTTGCAGCATGAAAGCCCTTTATATTCTATTCGGTACACTTTCTTTAATACTCGGCATCATCGGCATTTTCCTTCCGTTGCTGCCCACAACCCCATTTCTGCTGCTCACGGCCGCCCTCTATGTGCGCAGTTCTCCCCGCCTCTACAACTGGCTGTTACATCAGAAATACTTGGGAAACTATATCCGTAATTTCCGTGAGAATAAAGCCATTCCGTTAAGAGCCAAAATAATTTCCGTATCACTGATATGGATAACAATCCTCAACTGCATCTTTTTCATAGCCCCCTACTGGTGGCTGAGAATACTATTGCTGCTGATTGCAGTAGGAACAAGTTATCACATCCTCTCTTTCAAAACACTTCGCCAATAGACAGGTAAAAAGTATCACATTTTTACTTTATCGCAATGCGCTTCAAAAAATGCTCCCAATCCCTTACGGGCATCTGCAAGTTTATCTTCCCAATGTTTCACCGAATTCTGCCCGATAATATCGGTCACATACTTCACGGCGATGAACGGCGTATTTTTGGCACGGCACACCAATGCTTGGGCATAAGCCTCCATATCCACGACATCCCCTGTCACATCCGACAGTTCCGTCAGGAAAGTATCGCCCGTATTGCATATTCCTTCGCCCTGCCAATGCAGGCAATAGCCTTTCCGGGCCAACAGTTCCGCCGAATCTATCTCGCATTCCATATCAAATCCTGTCAGATTCTGCATATCACGGTCTACGAAATGACGGCATACAAAAACATCCCCTACCTGATGGCGAACAGTGCCTGCCGTACCCATATTGACAACCAAATCGGGCTGCGCACGATTAATCGCTTCCGTAAGATAAAAAGCCGATTTCACCTTTCCTATTCCGGTACGCAAATAACCTACCTGCACCTCTTCTTCCCCTATCAAACCGGGAAACTTCAATTCTGTAAATTCACCCTGAACGGCGTAAGTAACTAAAATTCTCATATTCTCTGGTTCTTGTTTCAATTCCTATTTCATAATATACGATTTCAGCGCTTCCACATATTCCTCAAAAGCGTCGATACCCTGCGGAGTAATCTTACAAAGCGTACAAGGCATTTTCCCCTTAAAAGTCTTTGTCACCTCTACGTACCCCGCCTTACCAAGTTTATCCAGCTGCACACTGAGATTGCCTGCCGTTGCACCGGTTTGCTGACGGATATATACAAAATCCGCTTCTTCAACACTGATGAGCAACGACATTATGGCAAGCCGCAGTTCGCTGTGGAGCAAAGGGTTCAATTCCTTAAACATATTACTTCCTTTTATTTTCCTTTTTTGCTTTATAATTCAAGATATGTCCCGGTATAATCATTGCAAATATAATCACCAAAATAAATTCCGGCAACACCTGCAAAGAAGAAAACTTGTCCAAGACATCAAACAACATCTTCACCCCCAACGCAATACCAAAACCGGGAAATCCCGAAAATATCGTATAACGAATGATGCTGCCCGTAAAAAGACTGCCCAGCGAAATCAATATGGCACACAGAGGCAAGATTATCTCAAAACGATGAAAGTACGTGGCCCACAACACAACCCCCATGCAGACTATTCCCAATACTTGCCAAACTTCATTCAGCACCTTATCTATATATAATTTCACCGGCTTTTCCTTTCTGCGCATAAGAATATAGCTCAGCAGATACCCTATGACGGGAATTCCCCAAAAGCCCCACATCCATACAGGATTTTGCGTCAGGCTAACCCCAATCCAAACAACCAAAGTCAGCAATGCGCACACATACCCCCACAACAAAAACATATTACCGCTACCCGTATCCAGATTACGACGGGTATTCTGTATCATTTGAGTGATGAGCTCCAAGCTCTCTTTCTCGCTTAACTTTTTATCTTCCATAGTCTTATTTTATTTATCCGTTACTCACTTTATTTTTTCACTTCTTTCCGGACATCCACCATGTTATATTGCCCTTTATCAGTGGCAATCATCACTTTCCCCCTATCCGAACGAACATTCGCCACCTTAACCGTCAAACCAGTCTGTGCAGATGCCATATATGCAAAAGCAACAAACACAAATAGCATAACCCACTTAATTGTTTTCATACCATCACTTTTATTTAATGCAACTTAAATCAATCACTCTTTGGGTTCGAACTCCGATACAAATATAAGTAGTTTATTTTATAAACCAAATTATTTTATAAATTATTTTATGAGAAATCCAACATCCATACGGATAAATCAACCGAAAGTGATTAAAGAAACTATTCCCTACACAATTACGGACTAATATCAACCATACTAAAATTTAATCGTCCGACATCCGTTACACTTTCGTCCGACAGCTGTTTAATTATCGTCCGACAACTGTGGGACGATAATTAAACAGCTGTCGGACGATTAATTTTCAGCATTAAAGAAAATTGGTGCATAGCAACAGAGAATTTCGTACTATATAGTCCCATTTTTCCTTTATTTCAGTGCATACGGAACATTTTTCCCTGAAAAGCTTTTGTAATCTCCAAGTTAATTGTATTTTTGTGTACAATTTTGGTGTAGTAATGACAGACGAAGAAAAGAAGCTATTAAGTACTTTTGAAGCCAGACTGCGGCATTTAATCTATCTGCATGATGAATTAAAGCGCGAAAATGCTGAACTTAAGCAACTTCTCGAATCAAAAGAGGAAGAATGCGAGAAGGTACGAGCCGATTACAAAGAGCTGGAGACTAACTACACAAACCTAAAAACAGCTACGGCAATCAGCCTTAACGGCAGTGACGTAAAAGAGACGAAACTGCGATTGTCCAAATTAGTGCGTGAAGTCGATAAATGCATCGCTTTGTTAAATGAATAAAAGAAAGAGGATGTATGAACGATAAGATAAAGATAAACCTGCAAATGGCAGGAGCCACCTACCCCCTCACCATCAACCGCGAAGATGAGGAAATAGTAAGGGAAGCTGCCAAACAGGTAAATATCCGGGTCAATGCGTATCGGGAACATTATCAGAATATCCCTTCAGAGAGGATTATAGCCATGGTGGCTTATCAATTTGCTTTGGAGACACTTCAGTTGAAAGACCGTAATGATACTGAACCCTATACAGACAAGATAAAAGAACTGACAGAAGTATTGGAAACCTATTTCAAAGAAGAATAAGGAGACGATTTTCTGTTCTGTTTTTACGAGAGAGACAATATCGCGCACTGTACAAAAGCCCCGTCCGGTAACAGACAGGCTTTTATGCAGTGCTTTTTATTTATATACTTAAAAACAAATTAATAAAATGACAGTAGTTACAATAGTAGTATCCATTGCCTGTTTCATCGTTGGCGGATTTGCTTCGTACATGTTCTTCAAGCATGGATTGAAGTCCAAATACGACAGCATCCTCAAAGAAGCCGAGACTGAAGCGGAAGTAATTAAAAAGAACAAGTTGCTGGAAGTAAAGGAAAAGTTCCTGAACAAGAAAGCCGATTTGGAGAAAGAAGTATCGCTCCGTAACCAAAAGATACAGCAGGCAGAGAATAAGTTGAAGCAACGTGAACTGGTATTGAACCAGCGTCAGGAAGAAATTCAACGCAAGAAGTTGGAAGCCGAAGCGGTGAAAGAGAATCTGGAAGCCCAATTGGTAATCGTTGACAAGAAGAAAGAGGAACTGGAGCATATGCAGCGTCAGGAAATCGAAAAACTGGAAGCCATTTCCGGACTTTCTGCCGAAGAAGCCAAAGAACGCATGGTAGAGTCTTTGAAGGAAGAAGCCAAGACACAGGCGCAATCCTACATCAACGACATTATGGACGATGCCAAACTGACGGCAAGCAAAGAAGCCAAACGTATCGTAATACAGTCCATCCAACGTGTGGCAACAGAGACCGCCATCGAAAACTCCGTTACCGTATTCCACATCGAATCGGATGAAATCAAAGGACGCATCATCGGTCGCGAAGGACGTAACATCCGCGCGCTGGAAGCTGCCACCGGTGTGGAAATCGTTGTGGACGATACTCCGGAAGCTATCGTTTTATCAGCTTTCGACCCGGTTCGCCGCGAAATTGCCCGTCTGGCATTGCATCAGCTGGTAACGGACGGACGCATCCACCCCGCACGCATCGAGGAAGTAGTGGCCAAAGTACGCAAGCAGGTGGAAGAGGAAATCATCGAAACCGGTAAACGTACCACCATAGACTTGGGTATTCATGGTCTGCATCCCGAACTTATCCGTATCATCGGTAAGATGAAATACCGTTCATCTTACGGTCAGAACTTGTTGCAACATGCCCGTGAAACAGCCAATCTGTGTGCTGTAATGGCATCAGAACTCGGTTTGAACCCGAAGAAAGCAAAACGTGCCGGATTGTTGCACGATATCGGTAAAGTGCCCGATGAAGAACCGGAATTGCCGCACGCACTCTACGGTATGAAACTGGCAGAGAAATTCAAGGAAAAACCGGACATCTGCAACGCCATCGGCGCCCACCACGACGAAGTGGAAATGACCAGCTTGCTGGCTCCCATCGTACAAGTATGCGATGCTATCTCAGGCGCACGTCCGGGAGCACGCCGCGAAATTGTAGAAGCCTACATCAAGCGTCTCAACGACCTCGAACAACTGGCAATGTCTTATCCGGGCGTAACGAAGACCTACGCCATCCAGGCAGGACGTGAATTGCGCGTAATCGTCGGTGCGGACAAGATTGACGATAAGGCTACAGAAAACCTTTCCGGTGAAATAGCCAAAAAGATACAAGATGAAATGACCTATCCGGGACAGGTGAAGATTACCGTTATCCGTGAAACGCGTGCGGTAAGCTATGCCAAGTAAGTAAAAGAATACAAGACTTAAAACCATAAAAGGAGCGTTGGTATCAAACCATCCGCTCCTTTTTTATTTTATCCGCTTCCGGAGTTCGCGGAGTTTCCGTATATTTGGCGGTACAAAGCAAAGATAAAAGCTATGAAGGAATATTTATTTGAAGTCTGTGCAAACTCCGTAGAGAGTTGTATGGCCGCCCAAGCCGGCGGAGCCGATCGGGTAGAACTATGCGCCGGAATACCCGAAGGGGGAACTACCCCTTCTTACGGTGATATTGTCATTGCAAGAGAGGCTTTGCAAAACACCAGGTTACACGTCATTATCCGTCCTCGCGGCGGCGATTTCCTATACTCTCCCACAGAGCAGCGCATCATGCTGAAGGACATAGACAATGCCCGCCGCTTAGAAGCGGACGGCGTTGTTTTAGGCTGCCTGACGGCAGACGGCGAAGTTGATATTCCGCTAATGAAGCAATTTATGGAAGCTGCCCAAGATATATCGGTGACTTTTCATCGTGCCTTTGATGTCTGCCGCAATCCGCAAAAAGCGCTGGAAGATATTATCAGCCTCGGATGCGACCGCATCCTGACTTCCGGGCAGCAACCCTCTGCCGAAATAGGCATTCCTCTGTTGAAAGAACTGCAACAACAGGCAGCAGGGCGCATCACCCTGCTTGCCGGCTGTGGAGTAAATGAAACTAATATTGCACGCATAGCCCGCGAAACAGGTATTCACGAGTTCCACTTCTCGGCAAGAGAAACAGTAACAAGCCGTATGCAATATCGCAAAGACAAAGTTCCTATGGGCGCAACCGTACAAATCAATGAATTTGAACGGAACGTAACTACTAAGGAACGGGTAAGGAAAACAATTGAAAAGTTGAAAACAGATATATCAGAATGATAGAGTTACAGTCTTCCTCTTTTTCAATTATCAAAGGCCTCTTATTGTTTTCATCAACTGTTCGCCCAATCCTATTGTATAGCCTTGCGACACAAAGACCACCCTGTTGAATGTATCTGCAATGATAAATACAGGCAAGGTTCCTTTATGTCTTAACTTCATGGACTCTGCAATTTGGGACTGGATACCCTCCGTATCTATACCATAGATAATAGTAGAAGGCAAGTCGGGGAAAGACTCTTGAACGAATTTCTCGGACTGTGCCTCATTCGGGAAAAGCAATACCATTTTCCGTCCCCACTTTTCCAAATCAGCCTTGAAAGCTGCAATATCACGCAACGCATGATTGGTAGGCTCTTGGTTGACTCCCAAAATGCCGACAATATAGTACCCGCGTCCGCATGCCGACAACAAGCTTTGTTTGGAATCGCCCTCTTGAAGCGGAGTAAAGAGAGACTCCGAATTGAAGTTACCTATCACCTGCACCTCATCCCTGCTCTCGCGCATCACCAACTCAATACGAGTGGTCTGTCCCGGTTTAATGCTGAAGCCTGCAAGACGTGAAAGCACACCACCGCTTGCCAGGCGGGTTCCGGTCACTAAAAAATAATCTCCGGCATCCAATGCCGTACCGTTCTTCAGCAGGCTGCTCCAAGTAGTGCCGTCCCCCGTATCGGGATTGCCTTCACTGTAAGACAGTAGTTGCAACTTGCCCTGCGGAGTCACTTTAGAGAGAGTAAAATGAGAATAATATTTAGGATCGTCCACCGACTTGACCGGCGAATAGTTAGCGATAAGTTTACCCTTTAGAGGTATTAACTCCTCCATAAACACAACTTCTTTCGGATTGCAATCCAAATCTACATCCACTGCACCATCTTCCTTTATCAGTTGCACTTTGCCCGTTACCTCGTCTATGCGTGCAGGTATTCCCATGCTGCGTGCCATGGAAACAAAAAAGATGTCCCGGCTGTGTGCATCCGCCAGCCGTGCCCTCCACACGCCTTCGGGAGAGACAGGATCACCGCCTAAGTTGCAATCTTTCTCCACACGGATGTTCTCTACCACCCACTCCACCAGCTTCATCGGCTGCGCCGCATAGGCTTCCATATCTTCTTTTGAAACTTCCTTCTTGAAAAAAGCTTTGTATGGAGTCAGCATTTCGTTGCTCACACGCGGATTACGCACGTATTTACGGAAATACTCCGCACCGGTACGCACTTTGGACAGCATATGGTCTATCAACACTTCCAAACTTACATCCCGAAGATCTTTTGCCGAAATCCGCTGCAACAGGTCGATGCCCCCTTTCTTTGACTTTTCAGAACGCAGACGGGTCATGAAGTCGCAGATTACCTTATGGTTGCCACGGGAGGCAACCAGTATTTTGACAACCGCATCCTCATCCAACTTGTATTTACGGGCAAAGGTGCGCGCTGCACCCTCGGTCATAAACGTTGCAGTATAAGCACCACGGATAGAATCTTCCTGCGCCAGTCTAAAGTCATTCAAAGCACGTTGCTCAGGTGTTACTTCGGGCAGATTGGCAGTTTCCAACGGCGGCACGACATCCATATCTACGGTAAATGTATCACCGTCCTTTTTATCAAGCTTCACCGTCAATTCCTGCTGCTTGCCGAAAGATATTTTGGCAAAACCGAAACATCCGTCCTTTGACGCCCATACCAGCATATCCCCCTTCCCGGCTGTCAGGTCGCAAACACCGCCGGCAGAAGTATATTTGGTAGCAACTGTATAGAATTCCGCATAATTGTAAAGTTTGAATTCCACGCAGGCGCTATCCACAGGCGCACCACCAGCATCCACTACGGTTACGGCTGCTTTTGTCGCAGGGGCATAGTTACCAATCACATTGATTTCTGTATAGGTGGGGGTAACGGACATTATCTCTTCCACCCCCTCATAACGTCCGAAGACCTTTGTGTGCATCAGCATCCCCCGACTGGCAGGCGCATTGAACCAGCCAAGATTGAGAACAGGTTCGGGTTCGCAAGCTCCCAAAAAATACCATTTACCATCTGCCCATGCCTCTACCCACGCATGATTATCATCGGTATGGGCCCAACGGGGTGTATATACCTGACGTGCCGGAATCCCCACTGAACGGAGCGCGGCAACCAAAAACGTAGACTCTTCACCGCAACGGCCGTAAGCGGTGCGCACCGTTGCCAAAGGAGAACTGGTACGAGCATCGGAAGGCATATAAACAGCTTTCTCATGACACCAGTGGTTCACTTCCAAAATGGCGTCCTGCAAAGGAAGAGATTTTACCCGGTCTTTCAGCTCTTTATAGAATACTACACGGGCGCTGTCCAAATGCTCATTATTCACCCGTACCGGAAGAACAAAATGCCGGAATATATCTTCTGGAATAATCTTTCCCCAAGGCATTTCATCGGCAGCCTGCCGGGAAGCACGTACATTCATCAAATGAAATTCCCCTGAGTAATCCGCAATATCAGCCAAAGGCATATAAGCATAGAGAAACTCCAATGCTTCACGCTCATAAGTAGTGAGAGAAGCATCGAATATGGAAAACAAATCTCCATGCGGCATCAAAGTCCTTTTCTGTTGAAAATCTTGCTCCACACGCGAACGATAGGCAGCATCTGTCATAAAATGGGAATGACCGCAAGCAGCCAGCAGGCACGACAGGCTGATTATCCCGAAAAATAAGGTGATGTGTCTCATAATGTACAATCATTGAAGTTGGAGTACAAAAATAACATAAATCGTGTGCAAAAGAAAAGATAGGTAATATATTTGTAATACACGGATAGCAAAACAACGTATTTTTTAAGAAAACAAAGACTATAATGTAATTTTCTATGTTATAAAACATATTTTTCACGAACATTTTGTATCTTTGCAGCGTTAATAAGAGAGAAAACAATAAAAGATGTTTAATCGCTTTCCGAAACGCGGAAAGCAAAAAAGAAGATGATTATGAAAAAGAATGCAAATGAAATTTTTATGTTACAGTACCGTATCAAACGCTATCAAGCAATGGGTAACGGAACAATGTGCCAAACCTTAAATGGCAAACTACAAAAACTGCTTGCAGAGCAAGCTGCTATGACCATGTAAATTACACCTTTAAATAAAATGAACGAGGGCAGGAAATTTTTCAGTTTCCTGCCCTCTTCTTTTATCATTTTCTTGCCCATGTAAGATAATATGTTTACACCTCCACAATATCCTTGCCAAAAGGAGCCAACGCCAAAGCAGCAAGTTTGAAATGCTGCATACCGAAAGGAATGCCAATAATAGTGATACACAACAATATGCCAAACCCCAAATGTGAAAGGCAAATCCATATTCCACCCAGAAAAATCCACAGCACATTCATCAGTATATACAGACAGCCGCCTGAACGCTCTCCACTACGCACATCCTTACCAAACGGCCATAAAGCAAGACCCGCCATTTTCATTGTCTGCATACCAAAAGGGATACCGACGATTGTAATCATCATTAAAAGACTGGCTATCATGTATTCCACGGCAGTAAAAATACCACCGAATATCAGCCATAAAACATTCATTAGACAACCCATTGTATTACGTTTTTATGTTCGACATTACAAAGATAATATACTTTCTTACCTATTCACTAAATTTCCAGTCACTAAATTCAAAACTTAGCTGTTCCCAAACACCTTTTTCATCACTTTCTTCACGAGGATTGGACACCGAGAGACCTATCAGTCGGATAGGATGATGCACATAGTCGACTTCTTTCAAAAGCTGTTTTGCCAATGGCAGGATTACATCAAGAGTAGTCAACTCTTTAGATTGTGTAATGCTGCGGGTAATCTGGCTGAAATCATGGAATTTGATTTTCAGCGTCAACGTATTCCCCCGAAAGTTCTTATGCTCCAAACGCCCCACCAACTCCACCGCCGTATGATATAATTCAATAATCACCGATGCCTGCCGGTTAATATCTTTTTCCAAAGTATGTTCGCATCCGATAGACTTGCGAATGCGTACCGCCTCTACCGGACGGAGATCTATCCCACGGGCGAAATCATAATAAAGACTTCCCACCTTACCGAACTCGCGCAACAGCATTGCGTGCGAACAGGCACGCAATTGTTCTCCGTTGTGTATCCCCAAAGCGTGCATCTTCTTTGCTGTCACCGGACCTACTCCCCAAAAACTTTCTATCGGCAAATGTGCTATAAACTCCAAAGCCTGATTGGGATGAATGGTGCACAAACCGTCCGGCTTGCGATAATCGGATGCTATTTTGGCAAGAAATTTATTGTAGGAAACTCCCGCAGAAGCCACTAAATTCAACCTTTCACGTACTTTCCGCTTTATTTCTTTAGCTATGTCCACAGCTAAGAGAATGCCCGGTTTGTTTTCCGTCACATCCAAAAAAGCCTCATCCAAAGAGATAGGTTCTATGATATCCGTATATTCATGGAAAATCTCATGTATCCGGCAAGATACCGATTTATACGTATCCATACGTCCCGGAATAAAAATAAGCTGCGGACATAACCGTTTCGCTTTCTGTGATGACATAGCCGAACGCACCCCGAACCGGCGGGCTTCATAGCTGGCAGCAGCTACCACACCCCGCTCCTCAGCATGACCTACCGCCACGGGTTTGCCACGCAGTTCAGGATTATCACGCTGTTCTACAGATGCGTAGAAAGCGTCCATATCAATATGTATAATCTTCCGTTCGGTCACCATCATACCAACTACCGATACAAAGATACACTAAATTTTCTTCATTCGGAGTATGCGCTGATAGACATAAATAAAAGCGGGAATAAGGAATAAATCTGCAAAAATCCAGGCAGTCGGGTCACCAAAGCAAACGGCAATGTAGCCAAATGCCGGAACTGCCAACAAACTGACCAAGATACGGGCTATCATTTCGGAAACACCCGAAAGCATAGCCAGATTGGTGTAACCTACCCCTTGGATAGTGTAGCGCAGAATACAGAGTAAACCCAGTATCGGGAAAAAGGAGACAGATATATGCAGGAAAAGTTCCGTATCTTTTAAGATTTCCATTTCCGAAGCCTCTACGAACAATAAAGCGAACGTTCCGGCTCCAAACATCAGCGCCACAAAAGTAAATGCCCAGTAGATAATCATCATAAGCGCACTTGCCTTGACACCCTGCCATATGCGTTCAGGCTTGCCTGCACCGTAGTTTTGCCCACTATAAGTTGCCATTGCCATACCCAAACTCTCGAAGGGGCACATAAAGAACATCTTGATACGCATGGCAGCCGTAAAAGCCGCTACACACGCTGTACCCAACGCATTATTGGCACTCTGCAACATAATACTGCCTATGGCGGTTATAGAGAACTGTAATCCCATAGGCACTCCGATATACATCAGTGTCCGTGCCAATGCACCATCGAATTTACGTTCGGCAGGAGTCGTCTTCAGAATTTCAAAACGTTTCATCATATAGATGTAACACAACACTGCCGAAACCCCTTGAGAAAAGACCGTAGCGATTGCCGCTCCCGCCACACCCCAATTCAAAACGAGGATACAAAACAGGTCAAGCAGAATATTCAAGACAGTGGAAAAGAGCAGAAACCAAAACGGTGTCTTGCTATCGCCCAAAGCACGTATAATGCTGGATAACAAGTTATAGAAGAATGTACAGGGAACACCTATAAAAGTAACGAGCAGATAATAATAAGCTCCGGTAAAAATATTTTCCGGTGTACGCATCATGCGCAGGATGTCTGCACAATAGATGCTTGTAACTACGGCAAGCACCACCGACATTACCGCAGCCAGTTGCAAACTGACTGCCACATAACGGCGCATCGTAACATAATCCCGTGCCCCGAACTTCTGCGCCACCGGAATGCCGAATCCGCCGCAACATCCGTTGCAAAAGCCAAGTATCAGGAATATGACCGATGTGCTTGCCCCGACAGAAGCCAGCGCATTTATTCCCAAGAATTTACCGACTATTGCAGCATCCACCAAAGAATAGGTCTGTTGCAGCAAATTACCCAGCAATAAAGGCAAAGTGAAATTGAATATCAGCGGAAGCGCCCGTCCTTCCGTCATTTCTCTTGATGTTGCCATACAATCTAATCCCTCCGAAAACCGGTGCAAAATTAGTAAAAGAAAAGTTTACGGGAATTGATACATATCAAAAGATTCGGGCTACTTACAAACGGTCCGTTTCTTTCAATACAGAACTATGAGCCAGATAGTCGGGAGCCTCGGCATAGATATACATCACACTGCCCCCTTTGATGGCGTCGATGATAGGACGGGTAAGTTTTTGCGGAACAGCCGGACAGCCGAAACTGCGTCCCAAACGTCCTCCCTCGCTTACAACCGAAGGATTGGCATAGGCAGCTCCGTGCATCACTATGGCACGCTCACGGGCGCGGTCATTGATGCCCTTTTCCAACCCGTTCAGGATAAGGGAATAACCGTTCTTACCCTGATAGGTTGTCTCTGTCAAATAGAATCCCAAGGAGCTTTTATAAGAACCGTATTCGTTGGAGAACGAAGTGGCATACTTGTCACCACTATTTTTCCCATGCGAAACAACCGATGAAAAAAGCAGCTTCCGCTGTTTCATATCGAATACAAACAGACGCTTCTCGGTAGAAGGGCGGGAGAAATCTATCAGAGTCAGCACATCCCGTTTACGGTCTGCTATTTTATGATACCCCGTTACCGCCTGATGGAAAGCTTTCCAGCTTACTACTCCTTCCAGTTGCATGGAATGGTACAAACCGGCATATGCAGCCGACTCTACCGCCAGCGTAACATCCGGCTTATCCGGCACATCGGCAGAAGGCTTGCTCCCCAAGAAAAGGAAACAAGGAAAAAACAGTAATAAAAAAGACAAGCAAAATCGCAACATAAACATCTGACCTGAGAAAATATCGGTGGCAAAGTTAATACTTTTCGCCCATACACCTATCACACAGATAGTTAAAAAAGACAGGTGTTATTCGATAACAACTACTAAAGAATGTTCCGTCGGCGCCCAGTCAAACACAAACTTTGCGTGTGAAGTAGCATTACGCACGCACATATGCGAACGCGGTGTGGTGCCAAGCGACCAACTATATTCAATCATTGCCGTACGCGGAACATTCACCGGCACTCCATGAATATAGGCTCCGTTGGTGAAGCGGCTGGCATAGGGCGCATACCCGCCCGTTGCCGTAGAGCCATCTTTAAGAAAGACCATGCGCGATTTCTTTTGTTGAAGCAAATACATACCCAGCGGTGTCTCCTGCGCATAGGGCGGTGCATGCCGTCCCGTAGTGGCAGGATTCATGCTGCGTATTTTCCATTCACCTTTGTCCACACGCTCCAACGTGGCGATATTCTGGTCCAGACGGTCTACGAAAATGGCATGGTTAAAGACGGTACTGTCCGCCAGCTGTTTCAAATAACGGCGGGGAGCCAACCATTCATCTTCTAACGTAATAGGAAGAATACGGTCGAAGCTGCCTTCCGCACCCAGCAAATAAGCCAGTGTCCCGTCTCTGCCATAACGCTCGGGAACCAGCGTATCTCCCGGCAGGTACAAAGGAACGGACTGATAACGCTCCACTCCGAGAGTGTCCGCCACACGACGATAGGTGTTACGCACAAACTTGCGAACCAAAGGAGCTTCCCGGTTCAAATTCTTATAATTCTGCAAAACCACCCACTTCACACTGTCTCGTTGCATATTCTCAATATAAGCCAGACAATTGCGGATTACATCCCATTTGAACGAACGCACGGTATCCTTGTACGGATAGGTATCTTCCAACGTATATGTATCGTAAAGCAACTCTTTGGTTAGCGTTATATCGGCTGCCGTCAACAACTTCTCCTTGAAAGGCGTTTCCACCACAGACACAACGGTATCGACAGGTTCCGATACCTGCGCAACAGGAGATGAAACCCGGTCTTGACGCCCGTTACATCCTGCAAGCACCATGTATGTAGCCACAGCGGCAAAGAGGAAGAATCGTTTCATAAAGATAAATTTAAGTTCGTAATCGGATTCAGAATCTTCATGAATACCTGACTCTACGAACAAAGATATAATTTTTTCTTACGTTTACAACGATTTTTCCCCGATAATTGTTGTGCTCCACAGTACTTTTCAGGCAGGGGGGGGTATCTAAGTATACGACTGAGACTATCTGAGTATACGCCCGAAAAATGTTACCCGGATAAATCACAAAGGTAACTTTGCAACTTGGTTGCATTTACCATTGCCTATCTTTGCATCAAAAATAGAAGATAATATGGGACATCATAATTGTACATGTTGCTGTGCGCATGACAATGCACAGCCAAAGAATGCACCGGGCAATATCGGTTTCTTAAAGGAATATTGGAAAATCCTGCTTTCAGCCCTTCTGCTTTTTGGCGGAATAGCCATGAAAGCGATGAATTTAAGTTTCTTCTCAGACGATGCCGTCGTACTTGTCTGGTATCTGCTGGCATATCTGCCCGTAGGTTTACCCGTACTGAAAGAGGCATGGGAAAGTATTCTGCAGAAAGATATTTTCAGCGAATTTACGCTCATGTCCATCGCTACATTAGGGGCTTTCTATATTAAGGAATACCCGGAAGGCGTAGCAGTAATGCTGTTCTATTCATTGGGAGAATTATTTCAGGACAAAGCGGTAAGCAAAGCCAAGCAAAACATCAGCGCATTGCTTGATGTACGCCCGGAAACAGCAACTGTTATCAGAGGTAATGAAGCCTTCATTGAATCTCCCCGCAATGTACAAGTAGGCGACATTATAGAGGTAAAAACCGGAGAACGTGTTCCGCTGGACGGAACAATGTTAGGGGAGACCGCTGCGTTCAATACTTCCGCCCTTACCGGCGAAAGTGTGCCCCGCACAATTCGTAAAGGCGAGGAAGTACTTGCCGGAATGATTGCCACAGATAAGGTTGTCAGAGTGAAAGTAACGAAACCTTTTGAGAAGAGCGCCTTGTCACGCATACTGGAGCTGGTGCAGAATGCGTCCGGACGCAAAGCCCCCGCCGAGTTGTTTATACGTAAATTCGCCCGTATCTACACGCCGATTGTAACCGGACTGGCGGTATTGATAGTGTTGCTGCCTTTTCTCTATTCATTGGCAAATACCCAATTCATATTCACTTTTGACGACTGGTTGTATCGGGCACTTGTATTCCTGGTTATATCATGTCCTTGCGCTCTGGTGGTAAGCATTCCTTTGGGATATTTCGGTGGTATCGGCGCTGCATCCCGTTTGGGGGTATTGTTCAAAGGCGGTAATTATCTGGATGCCATTACCAAAGTCAATACGGTAGTCTTCGACAAGACGGGCACACTGACAAAAGGAACGTTTGAAGTACAGGCCTGCCATACACAACACGGCACATCCGAAAAAAAGCTGATACAAATCATCGCCTCCGCAGAGCGTAACAGCACGCACCCCATAGCCAAAGCTATTACCGGCTACGCGGAACAAAGGCAAATACCCTTTGCTCCCGCTGCAGCAGTCACGGAAATTGCAGGCCATGGTCTTGAAACAAAGATAAACGGACAGCACATACTGGTAGGTAACACCCGCCTATTATCCAAATATAACGTGGAATATCCGCAGGAATTATCCACGATTGCTGGTACGGTGGTAGTCTGTGCCATCGATTCTGCCTATGCGGGTTACCTGCTGCTATCCGATACGCTGAAAGAAGACGCCCGCAAAGCTATAAAGGATTTGAAAGCTTTAAATATCAATAATATTCAGATATTATCGGGAGACAAACAGGCGATTGTCACTAACTTTGCAGAGAAACTGGGAATAACACAAGCTTACGGAGACCTGCTACCTGACGGAAAAGTGGAACACATAGAGAAACTGAGGCAAGATGCAGATAACCGGATAGCTTTTGTAGGCGACGGCATCAACGATGCTCCCGTCCTTGCCCTCAGCCATGTGGGAATTGCAATGGGCGGATTGGGCAGCGATGCCGCTATAGAAACCGCTGATGTTGTAATCCAAACCGACCAGCCTTCGAAAGTAGCTACCGCCATTCGTGTCGGAAAACAGACACACAGAATTGTCTGGCAGAACATTTCGCTGGCTTTCGGAGTTAAATTATCGGTACTTATATTAGGTGCCGGAGGATTGGCGACATTGTGGGAAGCCGTCTTTGCAGATGTAGGCGTGGCCCTCATTGCCATAGTAAATGCTATACGCATACAGAAACTGATAAAATAGAAAGGCTGAATCTTATGACAGAAAAGGATTATTTAGACCTGTTGGCAAAAAGAGAAATACAACCTACCGCCATACGTATCTTGGTATTACAAGCTATGCTAAAGGCAGGCCGTTCCGTCTCTTTGCTCGATTTGGAAAATATGCTGGATACGGTTGATAAATCTTCTATCTTCCGCACCATCACCCTTTTCCTCTCCCATCACCTGATACACAGCATTGATGACGGAACAGGCTCTTTTAAATATGCGGTATGCAGTGCAAGTTGCTCTTGCGAAGTCAACGACCTTCATACTCATTTTCATTGTGAGGGATGCAACAAGACATTTTGTTTCAAGAATATTCCTACCCCGATAGTACAAGTTCCGGAAGGATTTACCCTTAACAGCATCAACTATGTACTGAAAGGGCTTTGCCCGGAATGTGCGGCAAAAAACAAAAAGTAGATTAATCGCATTACTCTTTTATACTACTTTCCCTGATTTGCAAATGGGTAGGAATAACTACTTGTTTGATAGTTTTATCCCCTTTTATTTGTTCTATCAACAAACGGCAGGCTGTTTCACCCATCAAGTATGTCTGATGAGATATAGCCGACAGTTTGGGCTCTACATAATTGGCATGCCGTTCATCCGTATATCCTATAAGGGCTACATCCTGCGGAATACGGAGCCCGTGCCCTTTGATAACTTCCATTGCAGCGAATGCCAGCGTATCATTCATGGCAAGAATGGCATCGGGAGGCTCAGGGAGGGACAGTAATGTTTCCGTTGCTATTTTGCCTTCCTCATAATCAATCTTACGGCATACGACCAATTCTCTTTCTATAGGAATCCTATTCTCACGCAACGCTTCCAAATAACCATGCTTCCTCCGTTTCACTATATCCAGATGATTGCCCCCCCCAATAAAAGCAACCCGTTTGCTTCCATTGTCCAGTAAATGTTGCGTAGCCTTCTGAGCCGAACAAGCTCCGTCCGCAACTACGGTAGAAAACAGTTCCGGCAGACAAACACGGTCGAACAGTACAACAGGCATATTGATATCGGACAGGCTTGTGAAATGGTGATAATCGGTTGTTTCCTGAGAAAGGCAGGCTATAATACCCTCTACACGCATATTTACAAGATTTTCAATACTTCTTTTTTCGTGTTCGTAAGATTCATGTGAAGTAGTGATAATCACAAAATATCCATTGGCTACCGCCGTATCTTCGATGCCGCTCAGAATAGAAGAAAAGAAATGAGTTACAATATCAGGAACAATCACCCCGATGATGCGCGGAGCATTCCTGCGGAGACTCATGGCAAAAGGATTGGGGCGATAGTTCATCTCCTTTGCTAATTTTTTAGCTTTCGCACAAAGTTCACGGCTAATCTCCGGACTGTCTTTCAGGGCTCTTGATACAGTTGGAATGGAAACTCCAAGAATTCCGGCAATATCTTTCAGTGAAGTATGTTTTTTGTGTTCCATTCAAAGATTGTCATTAGGTTTGCTCTACAAAGAAAACACATTTCCCGCAAATAAATGTATTCTAAAAAACATTTCTTACGTAAACCGTTACGTGCTTTTTCAGAATCATGTAAGAGTTACCCGACCCATTTGCTGCATACATTTGTCGCATAATCTTAAAACACAAAGTTATGCAATACCATGAAATTGGAAAAACAGGGATGAAGGTTTCTTCCCTTAGTTTCGGAGCTTCTTCTTTGGGAGGGGTTTTCCACAACATCAAAGAAAAAGAAGGTATCACATCCGTATTCACCGCTATCGAATCAGGAATCAACTTTATTGACGTATCGCCCTACTACGGGCACTACAAAGCCGAAACCGTTTTGGGGAAAGCACTGAAAGACATCCCGCGCGACCGTTACTATCTCTCAACCAAAGTAGGGCGCTACGGAAAAGACGGAGTCAATACCTGGGACTATTCTGCCAAACGTGCAACGGAAAGCGTATACGAAAGCATGGAACGGCTGAACATAGATTTCATTGATTTGATAAATGTGCACGACATAGAATTTGCCGATCTGAACCAAGTTGTCAACGAAACTCTGCCGGCACTGGTGGAACTGCGCGAAAAAGGTGTTGTAGGGCATGTCGGTATCACGGACTTGCAGTTGGAAAATCTGAAATGGGTTACCGACCACTCACCTGCAGGAACGGTGGAATCCATACTCAACTTCTGCCATTATTGCCTTTGCGATGATAAACTGGCAGACTTTCTGGATTATTTTGAAGAAAAAGGAATCGGTATAATCAACGCTTCTCCACTATCCATGGGCTTGCTGACAGAACGCGGAGCCCCCGCCTGGCATCCGGCTCCCGAATCGTTGGCCGCCGCCTGCCGGAAAGCCATGCTGCATTGCAAGGCCAAGAACTATCCGATAGAAAAGCTTGCCATGCAATTCTCCGTCAGCAACCCACGCATTGCCACTACCTTATTCAGTACCGCCAACCCTCAAAATGTAAAGAACAATATCGAATTTATCGAGGCTCCGATGGACGAAGAACTGGCACGTGAAGTCAAAACGATTATCGGAGATCAACAACGCGTCAGCTGGGCAAATTCTTAATACCGGTTTCTTATGGACTACACAATTATTGATGCACATGCCCACCTGTGGCTGCGTCAGGACACGACAGTAGACGGCCTTCCTATACGGACACTGGAGAACGGACGTTCTTTATTCATGGGCGAAATACGCCAGATGGTTCCGCCTTTCATGGTGGACGGAGTGAACAGTGCCGAGGTTTTCCTATCGAATATGGACTATGCACAAGTATCCGCCGCAGTAATCACGCAAGAGTTCATCGACGGCATACAGAATGAATACCTGAAAGAAGTCACTACCCGTTATCCCGACCGTTTCTTTGTTTGCGGAATGTGTGAATTCCGCAAGCCCGGATACTTAAAGCAAGCCGAACAGCTGATAGACAGCGGGTTCAAAGCCATTAAGATTCCCGCACATCGTCTGTTGCTGAAGGAAGGACGCGTGATGCTGAATTGTGAAGAGATGATGCAAATGTTCCGGTTAATGGAAGAACGGAATATTATCTTGTCCATAGACTTGGCGGAAGGAAGTACCCAGATTGCCGAGATGGAAGAGATTATCGACCGGTATCCCCGCTTGAAGATTGCGATAGGACATTTCGGTATGGTGACCCTGCCCGAATGGAAACAGCAGATTCTATTGGCGCGCCATCCCAATGTAATGATTGAATCGGGCGGTATCACCTGGCTCTTCAACGAAGAATTCTACCCTTTTAAAGGAGCGGTAAAAGCTATCCGTGAAGCCGCAGATTTGGTAGGAATGGAGAAACTGATGTGGGGGTCGGATTATCCGCGCACGATTACCGCCATCACCTACAAGATGTCTTATGACTTCATAACGAAGTCCTCTGAGCTGACAGAAGCGGAAAAAGCCCTTTTCTTAGGGGAGAATGCCCGTAGCTTTTACGGGTTCAGCCAACTCCCCATTCTGCCTTATATCAAGAATATGTCCGAATAAACAAGAAAAATACCATGAAAAAAAATAAATACATTGTTCCCCTTACACTGGTTTTCAGCCTTTTCTTTTTATGGGCCATCAGCAGTAACCTATTGCCTACCATGATTCGGCAACTGATGAAAACCTGCGAACTGAACACGTTTGAAGCATCATTCACCGAAACTGCCTATTGGCTGGCCTATTTCATATTCCCTATACCGATAGCCATGTTTATGAAAAAATACAGCTACAAGGCCGGCATCATATTCGGATTACTTCTGGCAGCAAGCGGCGGATTGCTGTTCTTTCCGGCAGCCATGTTGAAAGAATACTGGGCCTATCTGTGTATCTTCTTTATCATCGCTACCGGTATGTGCTTCCTCGAAACAGCCGCCAATCCGTATGTAACTGCACTGGGAGACCCCCAAACAGCACCTCGCCGTCTGAATCTGGCACAATCATTCAACGGTCTCGGAGCGTTCATTTCTGCAATGTTCCTAAGTAAACTGATTCTCAGCGGCACGCATTATACACGAGAAACCCTTCCAACGGACTATCCGGGTGGTTGGCAGGCATACATACAGGTGGAAACGGATGCCATGAAATTCCCCTATCTGGTACTCGCCTTATTATTAGTTGCCATAGCCGTAGTATTTGTATTCTCCAAATTACCTAAGATAGGTGACGAAGAAACGCAACCCGATGCCGCTGTACCCAAGGAAAAGCTGATAGACTTCGGAGTGCTGAAACACTCGCATCTACGCTGGGGAGTTATAGCACAGTTCTTCTATAATGGCGGGCAGACAGCCATCAACAGTCTTTTCCTTGTCTATTGCTGTTCATATGCCGGTTTGGCAGAAGATACGGCCACCACATTTTTTGGCTTTTATATGCTCGCCTTCTTGCTGGGACGTTGGATAGGAACGGGACTCATGGTGAAATTCCGTCCGCAGGATATGTTGGCGGTATACGCTATAATCAATATTGTGTTATGTGGAGTGGTAGTCATTTTCGGAGGTACGGTAGGGCTGTATGCCATGTTGCTCATCTCTTTCTTTATGTCCATCATGTACCCCACACAGTTCTCGCTGGCACTGACCGGACTGGGTAACCAAACCAAAAGCGGTTCCGCTTTTTTAGTAATGTCTATCGTCGGCAACGCCTGTCTTCCCCAATTGACAGCCTACTTTATGCACGTAAACGAAGATATATATCACATAGCCTATATCATCCCTATGCTTTGCTTCCTCTTCTGTGCATACTACGGTTGGAAGAAATACAAAGTCATTGATTAAATGTCTAATTATTACTATACAATAAAAATGAAAGCAGTCCAGATTACAGCCCCTTCCAAGATGAGGGTGGTTGATGTAGAAAAGCCGGTGGCAGGTGCCGGAGAAGTATTAGTGAAAATAAAATATGTAGGTTTTTGCGGTTCCGATTTGAATACATTCGCCGGACGCAATCCAATGGTGAAACTTCCCGTTATTCCGGGACATGAGGTGGGTGCAGTCATTGAAGAAACAGGTCCGGACGTACCCGCGGAATTGAAAGAAGGCATGAACGTAACCCTGAATCCTTATACCAATTGCGGTAAATGCGCATCCTGCCGTTCGGGACGCGTCAACGCCTGTGAGCATAACGAGACTTTAGGGGTACAACGCAACGGGGTAATGTGTGAATATGCCGTGTTGCCTTGGACCAAAATTATTCCGGCAGGTGATATCACACCCCGCGATTGCGCTTTGATAGAACCGATGAGCGTAGGTTTCCATGCAGTGTCCAGAGGACAAATCAATGACAATGAATATGTCATGGTCATCGGTTGCGGTATGATTGGTATCGGCGCTATTGTCCGCGCAGCACTGAGAGGGGCAAAAGTTATCGCAGTCGATTTGGACGACGAGAAACTGGAATTGGCAAAAAAGGTAGGAGCGGCTTATGTCATTAATTCCAAAACGGAGAATGTGCACGAACGTATGTTGGAAATAACGGACGGATTTGGTGCGGATGCTGTCATAGAGGCTGTCGGCAGCCCGGTTACGTACGTAATGGCTGTGAATGAGGTCGGGTTCACCGGACGGGTTGTCTGTATAGGCTATGCCAAAAGCGAAGTGTCTTTCCAGACTAAATATTTTGTTCAGAAAGAGATTGATATACGCGGTTCGCGCAATGCATTGCCGGCAGACTTCCGTGCGGTAATCAACTACATGAAATCGGGAAACTGCCCGATAGAAGAACTTATTTCCAGGATTGCAACTCCGGAAACAGCTTTGAACGCTATGGAAGAATGGGCTGCAAATCCGGGAAAGGTATTCCGAATTTTAGTAGAATTTTAGTTCTTGTGTTTATCCCCTGATTTGCCATTCCTTCATAAAGATAGATGTAAATCAGGGGATTTTTTTAGTTCAATACTATATAATTAATTTGATACTATGAAATACAATATTACAGCAAAGGAACAAGGTTATCGCGTACGTTCCTATGATATGCCCGTAAAACGTTATTGTCAAACTTTAGACTTAAAAGATAATCCGGAAATGATAGCCGAATACCGCAAACGCCACAGCGAAACAGAACATTGGGCGGAAATTCGGGAGGGCATCCGGAAAGTCGGCATCTTGGAAATGGAGATATACATCCTCGGCAACCGGCTATTCATGATTGTAGAAACTCCGTTGGATTTTGATTGGGACACCGCCATGCAACACTTGGCAACACTTCCGCGCCAAGCTGAATGGGAAGAATATATGGCTGTTTTCCAAGTGTGTAATCCCGGTGCAAGTTCCGCTGAAAAGTGGAAACTTATGGAACGGATGTTTTATTTATACTGATATCTTAGAAAGAGACCTTTAATTAAGATACTTACCATGAAAAAAAATACTATTAATAATGCGAATCAAAAAACAACTACGGATTCACATATAACTAATATTAAATAAACAATTCGTTAAATAATTAATTAAAAAACATATATACAATGAGTTATATTAACAGTAGCTAGCATAATAAAGCCTATCAAAAATGCTAAACTTGTCAAAGAATTATGTAATTTAGCAGCATGCGCTGCATGAATCAACCAATATGTTAATTAAATTTTTAATATTATATTGATTATAATAAAAAATAATATTTATATCTATGAAAACCAAAGTCTTCTTAGTAGCTTTCTTAGTATTTTCGATAGGGACATTGTCCGCTCAAGACTATCAAGTACCGGTATCGGAGAAAAATGAGCCCATGATGAAAGGTAAATTTCAACCTACATGGAACTCACTACAGAATTATCAAGTCCCCGAATGGTTTAGAAATGCAAAATTCGGAATTTGGGCACATTGGGGGCCACAGTGTGTGGAAGGTTCGGGCGACTGGATGGCACGTTCTATGTATCTGGAAGGAACAGCGGAGTATAAATATCATGTAGAGCATTACGGACATCCCTCGGAGGTTGGCTTTAAAGATATCATACCTTTATTTAAGGCAGAGAAATGGAATCCGGATAAATTGGTAGAATTCTATAAAAAGATAGGTGCACAGTATTTCTTTGCTTTGGGTAACCATCACGATAATTTTGATTTGTGGGATAGTAAATACCAACCATGGAATTCAAAAAATATGGGCCCGAAACGTGATATTTTAGCGGAATGGGAGAAAGCTGCGCGCAAGTACGAGTTACCGTTTGGAATCAGTTTTCACGCCGATCATGCTTGGACTTGGTATGAGCCCTCTCAACGCTATGACAGGAACGGCCCTAAAGCGGGCATTCCTTATGATGGTACATTGACTAAGGCAGACGGTAAAGGCAAGTGGTGGGAAGGATATGATCCTCAGGATTTATATGCACAAAACCATCCGATGAGTAAAGGCAGTTGGGCGAATGGCATGATTCATAGCCAGTGGGCTTGGGGAAACGGGGCTTGTTTGCCAACACAAGAATACTGCACTAATTTTTATGATCGCACAGTAGATGCTATCAACCGCTATAATCCTGATCTCATTTATTTTGATGTGACGGTAGCTCCGTTTTATCCCATCAGTGATGCAGGATTAAAGATTGCCGCTCATTTTTATAATCATAATATTGCTACTCACAAAGGGAAATTGGAGGCAGTCATGTTAAGCAAAATATTGGATGAGAATCAGCGTAAGGCCATGGTTTGGGATGTAGAGCGTGGAGCTCCCAATAAGATTATGGAGCAACCATGGCAGTCTTGCTCATGTATTGGAGGGTGGCATTACAATACATCCATTTATGAGAATAGCCGATATAAATCAGCAGCTGATATTGTGAAACTGTTAGTTGACATTGTAAGTAAGAATGGTAACTTGTTGCTCAGCGTTCCGTTGAGAGCAGATGGAACCTTTGATGAAAAGGAAGAAAAGATATTAAATGAATTCGGCAATTGGATGAATATTAATAAAGAAGCTATCTTTGACACACGACCATGGAAAATATTTGGTGAAGGACCAATAGCTGAAGCTGATATTAAGATTAATGCACAAGGCTTCAATGAAGGAGCGTATAGCAAGGCTACAGCACAAGAAATCCGTTTCACCCAAACTAAAAAAGACCTATTTGCTACGGTTTTGGCTTGGCCGGCAGAAAATCAAATACTTATCAAATCATTATCCAGCAAGAGTAAACTGTTCCCTGATAAGATTAGAAGAGTGGAATTATTGGGATATGGTAAAGTTTCATTTACACGTACGGAGAAGGGCTTAGTTATAAATATGCCTGATAAACAGGTCAACAAAATAGCTCCGGTCTTTAAAATAAAAGCACTATAAAATATTTTATAGTGCCTATTAACAGTAGCTAGGATATTCCACTATTTGATGAGCCTTACCTCATATATCTCGCCTATTTGTTTATTTGGTTTTGCCACAAACTTGACACGCACTTGTTTCTTACCTTGCAGATACGTAGCCGGGATATCATAGGTTTCTGACTTGAATTCTGATATGCGATACTTGCCTGTATTATTAATAGAGCGAAGAAGCACGTCGTCGATATAAATATCGAACTCATGGCTCTTCCATTCACCCACGCCCCAATACTTGAGTCGCAGTTTAAGGTCGGTCAGACCGTCGGTTTGCATGAGGTAGCTGAAGTAATGTCCGTTACGAGCATCCCGATAGAAGACATTGTTTGTATTACCCGTGTACGACTCGTCAGTCTCCATCTTATGATCGGTTTCCGGTTGCTGTTCACCCGGCTGTACTTTGTCAACAGTACTTGCTTCGAGCGCCTGACGTTCCTGTTCCTGTTGGGCAATGTTATCAATGTACTGCTTATAGCTTCCTTCGGTAAGAGCGAGCCAGTACATCATATAACGAGAATCGTGAATCTCGAAAAACGGTTGTAATTCCCCTTCAATTCCATTTACCATACGGGTACCGAGTGTGAAGTGCAACGGTTTGCCGGGCACAGGAGTAAGTTGCGACGGAATGGCGGCAATATCATTATTTATAAGAATCGGCGCTTTGTCAATGGGCAACTTCGGACCGCCTGCATACTGTCCGAAGCGGCTGTCGTCGGCTATGAGTGAGGTCATGGACTCTGTGCCGGTTTTCATACCGAGAAGGATAGGACCATACATGAAAGCAATATACTGCGGTTCGTTGGGCAGATAGCGCAAAGATGAATGCATCGGAAAGTTAACGCTTACCACATCTCCTTTCTTCCATTTACGGTTGATGCTGACGTAAGATGACGGACCTGTTATGATGTCAACGGGCTGTCCGTTCACGCTAACCTTGAACTCTCCCGGACGTACCCATCCCGGATAGCGTACCATGAGGCTGAACACACCTTTGCCTTCTGCAATAGTGATTGTGCTGTTTTCGGAATAAGGAAAAGCAGTCTCCTGACGTAGCGTGATACCGCGTTCTTTCCAGTCGAGTCGTGAAGCTGCATAGAGATTCACAAAGAGGGCATCGCCCGCATGGGTATAGATGAATTGCCCATACTTGCCATGATTCTCCATGCCGGTACCAACGCAGCACCACATAGCCTCGTTAGGGGCGGAGTAGTTGCGATAATGGCGAGGACGCGCAGGGGTGAAATACACATAACCTCCGTGTTCAGGATGCTGGGTAGAGAGTATGTGGTTGTATGTGGCAAGTTCGTAGTAGTCTGCATACCTTGCCTCCGGGTTACGGCGATGGAGATATTCCGTAAGTTTCAACATATTATTGGTGTTACAACTCTCGGGACCGTCAATATCATTGATGAAATCCATACAAGCATCCTTGGCAGGGAAATGCTCCCGACGGCTGTTTCCCCCGAAAGCAAGACTACGCTCACCGGTCACAATGTCCCAGAAGAATGAACTTGCCACATGATAGTCTTCATTACCCGACAATTCTGATATACGTTCAAAGCCGATAACTTTAGGCACCTGAGTGTTGGCATGCATATTGTCAAGACAATCTTGCCGCTGAGACATCGGAACGAGTAACCGTTTGTGCGAGAAACGTTTTGCGCAGTCAAGGTATTTTTGTTCTTGAGTAATGGCATACGCATCGGCAAGTACCTCGTTCATACCGCCATGTTCATTGCCAAGCATCTGTTCCATCTGTTCGTCCGACAAATGCGATGTGATATTAACTGCCCAATCGCAGAACTGCAAAAAAAGGATCTTGGCCTGCTCGTTGCCACAATACAGCCACGCATCACGTAAACCGGCGTACATCTTGTGCAGATTATAGAATGGCGCCCACGAACCGCTATACACGCGGAAGTCGCCGTTTCTAAAGTTATTCCAAATATTTTGACTATTAGGCATTCCACCCATATAACCAATACCCCATTCAGGATGGTTTTTACGGTTGGCCTCGGCACATTCGGCTATTTCGCTGATGATATACTCCATGCGCTTACGACATTCGTCGTTGCCCGTAGCCGCATTAATGGCTATGGCGGTAAGATAATGTCCGCCCACATGACCATCCAAACCGTCCCAGTTGGGATAACACTTCGCCTTGGGCTCCAACCCTGCCTCCTTGCGATAAGGAGCCAACAGGCGGTCGCAGTCATATTTTAGCAATGTCCCGATATTCAAGTCGCGGGCATGCTTCAGCGGTCCTTCGAGAAGGGTTACTTGTGAAAGCGGAAACTCATTGGAATACAGTTTGTCTTGTGCATTTACCCCTGTGGTTGCACATACTAATAGTAAGGTAGCAAATAGTTTTTTCATGTTACAAAAAATGTGTTCAATAAATTGTCGTGTCGTCCATCAAGTCACAAAGCTACAATAAATTTGGGACAGGACAAAATAAATGTGTAAAGAAAAATCTTCTATAAAATCCCATGCGGACCAAAATGAAACTGAGCCGAAACAAGATTCAGGAAAGTAAAAAGAAGGAGTATCAAAAATAAACCATGAGGCTATCATATACCATAAGACCGTACAGCACCTGATGGGTGAGATGTACCACTTCTTCAGTATCATGAAGGCTTTGGACAAACATATAGAGTATCACAAAAGAATTAAACCCAAATTAAAAGAAAAGAACCGGGTACAATACCAAACTCTTTCAATGAAGGGATAATGTGTAGATACTAATTGAAAAGTGCGCCACCATAGGATAAGTACTTACCATCCAGCCCAAGTATGACAGTTCCAAACACCGCCCTCACCTATTCACACAAGAGATTAAGGATGAGATAGGATTTTACCTGAAGAAGAATACCGTTAAGATAGCTACGGGGCTTCGCAAACAGCGCATATTGAAGAAGCATATCCACCAGTTTCTGTTATCCCAAGGATATGCCATCAGCTATGCCACAGTATGCAGTTATATAAAAAATATAGAATCATACAAAGAGAAGAAAAAGGGCGAAGCCTTTATTCGGTTGTTCCATGAACCGGGATGCATTGCCAAGTTTGACTGGGGTGAAGTCCTTCTTTTTATTGACGGTGTCAAGACCAAGTTTTATCTGGCCGTATTTACTTTCGGGCATAGCAATGGCAGATACGCCTATCTTTTCAGACATCAGAATACGCTTGCCTTCATGGAATCCCACCGTAACTTCTTCAGGGATATACATGATGTCTCAGCCATGATGATCTGCATGTAGCCGTCAAGAGCTTTGTCGGTGGTGACAAGAAGCCTACAGAAGCCCTGATGAAGATGTCCGGTTTCTATTGTTCTGGGTATCGTTTCTGTAATATACGGATCGGATGGGAGAAAGGGCACGTGGAATATGTCAGAAGGAAAGCTTTCTGCCTGACGGAACATTTCAGTGATATACGTTCTGCGCAGGAACATTTGAGCCGGATATGTATGCAGGTCAACAACGAGCAAGGCAGTCTTTCAACAGCGGAGAAATCATCACGTTTGGAAGCTGATTTGTCATTGCTGAAGCCTCTTCCCGGTAACCTGAACTGTTTTAAGGTCTATGAATACATTGTGGATAAGTAGTCGACTATTAGCATGAAAAATGTTCATTATTCCGTCCCCGATTCCCTTGTAGGGGAAAAAGTACATGTCAAGGTTTATAGTGAAAAAAATCATCATCCTGTACGGGAAGGAGAAATAGAATATTAAGTTCATCAAATAGCACAATAACCAAATTGGCTTTTCAGTCTATTATAAAAATTCTCTACTCGCAACGACAATAAGTATTTGCACCGCATGTACAACGAGGTAACAATTGTTCACTCAATTCATCACGATAGAATTCATACAGTTGCCTATACATCACTTCATAAAGGGTGGCAATTTGTTCTTCATGGCCACTCCTATTTTGAGAATGATTCTCAAAGGGATTCTCAAAGTTAAAATGCACATATCGCTTGGCAATCAAAGTGATAAAATTCAATTCTTCCTCAGCTTCTTTACATAAAGTGACAACATAATCCCATGACCGATGTGTATACATCCCAACACCCGAGGGCTTCTTACGGGATATGCTATATCCATTTTGTTCCATCACATTACATACGGCATCGGGAACACCATTTCCCTCCATAACTCCTGCCGTAAAAATATTCATTCCCCTGCCAAATGCATACAGGAACTCTTGCGCAATACGACTGCGGCAAGCATCTTCATTACTTATTAATAGTATATCCATTGATTGTTATTTTACTAATTCCAAATATTCACCGTATCCTTCTGACAACATCCGGTCTTTAGGAATAAAGCGCAATGAAGCACTGTTGATGCAATAACGTAATCCTCCCTTATCAGCAGGACCATCTGTAAAAACATGTCCTAAATGGGCGTCACCTGTTTTACTGCGAATTTCCGTACGTACCATTCCGTGGGTAGTATCCACTTTTTCCTGAATGCGCCAGCTGTCAATCGGTTTGGAAAAACTGGGCCATCCGCAACCAGAATCAAACTTATCAGTAGAAACAAACAGGGGTTCACCCGTAGTAATATCTACATAAATACCGGGACTGTGTTCATCCCAATAGGCATTACGGAAAGGCGGTTCGGTGGCATTTTTCTGAGTAACGGCATACTGTTCCGCAGTAAGCTGCGAACGCAAAGCCGCATCATCCGGTTTACTGTAAGCCGCTACCTTTTTTTTCATCTTCGCCTTACGTGCCAAGTCAAATAATGCAGGATTAATATGGCAATAGCCACCCGGATTTTTACCCAAATAGTCTTGATGATAATCTTCTGCCGGATAGAAACTCTTCAACTCCTCAATCTCCACTTCCAACGGACGAGTATAATTAGCCGCCAGACGGTTAACGGTTTCACGGATAACAGGCAGGTCTGCGGTATCTATATAATAGATGCCTGTGCGGTATTGAGTACCCCGATCATTGCCCTGACGATTCAGACTGGTAGGATCAATCGTCTTAAAATAAAGGTCAATAAGGAAAGGCAAGTCTACCTTATCGGGATTATACTGTACTTTTACAGTTTCGACAAAGTCCGTAGTACCTGTGCAAACCTGTTGATAAGTAGGATTGGCAATATTCCCGTTTGCATACCCCACTTGGGTAACTTCCACCCCTTCTATTTGTTTCAGAAAATGTTCGGTTCCCCAAAAACATCCCCCTGCCAGATAAATCTCTTTCACCGGATTCATATCAATTCTCCTTTCTGCCTGCTTAGCCGGTTTACCGATGCAAGACAGGCAACTTATTAGCATTACAAAAATAAAAAATATTTGTTTCATACCATTTGTCATATAAGTAATAAAACAAAAAAGTCAACACAATGGTTGACTTTTTCAAATTATATGTCTACAAAAACATTATCAGAAACTGAGCTTCTCCAATTTCATAGAGGCAAGATTTTGTATCTTGGGAACTAATGTTACAAAATGCGTAGCCTTCTCATGTACAGCCAGCGACTCCTCATCTTTCCATGTTTCGCAAATCATAAGGACATCTTCACGAGTTGCACTTTCAAAAATATCATAAGCAATGCAACCATTATCTTTCAGAGAGCAAGCTACCAATTCTTTTGCAGCTTCCATTACAGCAGCACGGTTATCCGCACTCACTTGAATAAAAACATTCAATCTAATCATACTTATATCAATTTTAAGTGTACCGCAAATTTAAAAAGAATAAATAAGAAGTCCGTTAAGATTCTGTGTAATTATTCCTCATGTGTGATACTCAATTCCACAACTTTCCATATTTTTACGTACTGTATTAGTAGTAACAGCGTGCAATTATTACATTATAAATCAATCATATAATCTATTTCATCATTCTTTGGCATCCTCTTTGTCCTATGATAAGTGTTAGAAACAATAACCCCAACAGAGTTGCCACAAGCTATCATGCTGGCATTGGCAAAAGATTACGAAGGAACTTCCGTAAAAGAAGCCTATGTAAAGGAAAAAGAAAGAATTCCGGTTCGTGATGAATCGGAATTCTTGTATATTATAATATGTACAGTTCTTATGATTCCACTTCTTCCCGTACTCCCCGCCGTTCCATAATATCTGCCATATGCTCCAATGCCCAACCGACCAACGATTCGATATGCGGCATCAAGCTATATCCCGTTTCCGTAAGAGAATACTCCACACGCGGGGGAACTTCTGCATACACTTTCCTGATAATCAAGCCGTCCGTTTCCAACGAACGTAGCGTAACCGTAAGCATACGTTGTGAAATGTCACCGATTGTTTTCTGAATGTCACAAAAACGCATTGTACCATTCGCTTTTAATGTAACCATGATAAGCATTGTCCACTTATCTCCCAACTTACTCAAAACGTCCCGTATCGGACAACGACCTATATGATGAAAGTTTTTCATTTTTTAACTTTTACTAATTGGTTGAACTCCAGCAATGGTTACATTCTTGTAACTATCTAACATTCAAGTGCCTTCTTGTCTACAAGCAACAAGAATCCTAACTTTGCAATACAAAAGTAATAAACTTACTGAGAATAACTATTGTTTCACTTAATAATTATGATTATGGCAAAAAAAGTTGCAGTTTTAGCAGTAAATCCGGTAAACGGATGTGGTCTATTCCAGTATTTGGAGGCCTTTTTTGAGAATGGCATTTCTTATAAAGTATTTGCGGTAGCAGAAAACAAGGAAATCAGGACCAACTCCGGTATAGCCCTGATAACCGATGATGTAGTCGCTAATCTGAAAGGACATGAAGATGAATACGACGCGCTTGTGTTCGCTTGCGGTGACGCCGTTCCCGTATTTCAACAGAATGCCGACAAACCGTACAATATTACCATGCTGGAAACCATCAAGACATTCGGTGAGAAAGACAAAATTATGATTGGGCACTGTGCCGCCGCCATGATATTTGATTTTACAGGTATCACTAAAGGCAAGAAAGTAGCCGTTCATCCGTTGGCGAAGCCCGCTATCCAAAATGGGGAAGCAACCGACAACTCTTCCGAAGTAGACGGAAACTTCTATACTGCCCAGGATGAAAACAATATCCGGACAATGATAGAGAAAGTTGTAGCTACCTTAAAATCATAAGCAATACGCAAAATACTTTATCTTATAACACTCCATTCACTCCGCTACCGAACAATGCGAAATCACCCAAACAAGGATCCTCCGGAAAGACCTCCGCCAAAGCGGCTGTTATGTTCCGTGCATTCTTTAACGAGAATGTTTCCGTATCTGTAAGCCCTAAAAGATAGGCTACCCGACAAACATGAGTATCTAAAGGAATCAACAAATCTCGACAGTCAAAACTTCCCCAAATACCGAAGTCCACTTCCGATTCTTTCCGTATCATCCAGCGCAGAAACATATTCAGTTTCTTTTGCGGACTTCGGGCGGAAACTTCCAAAAATGCACATAATCTTTCCATTGGTGTACCCGAATAGACCAGCAAGGCATCTTCCAAACTATCAAACTGCGAATAGGCAGCATATAATCGAGAGAAATAAGTATAAAAATCCGCATGGGAAAGCATACGGTAAAAGCTACTGCTATCTGTCGGCTGAAAATCCGCTTTCCATTGGCAGGACAATACATACTCATAAGGTGAAATTCCCATTAAACGATGTAATTCATCTGATTTCTTCAATATCTGCTTACGATTTCCAAAACTCATTATAGCTGTAAGTAAGCCGCTAATCTCAATATCCTGTTTCCGCGCATATCTATGTGGAAATTGAACAGGATCACCTTGTATAAAGGCGACACAATGGTATTCTTTTGCCCATGCCAAGAGTTGTAATCGGATTCCCTCAGTCATATTTTAATAAGATTCCTCTATTTTTAGTTTCTATATCCACTCTTTTTATCCAACTTCTGCAATCCCGACACAATCCAGACAGCAACTACAAAAGGTGCAGTGAGAGTTGTTATCCCCCACTCCATACCACCTATCTGAAATAAGACGGACAGTAATACAGCCACTACAGCCCACACACCGCCTCTCCACGTTTTATCTCCCAAAGCAATGGCACACAACACTCCGTTATACCCCATCAATCCGGCATTCAAAGCGGCATAATCCATTCCCAATAACAGAGCGAACGGAATGGGAAGCAATGCCCCCAGTATAGTATAAAAACCATTGATACGGGAGTTAACCATGATACCCAGCAAAAAGAACAATCCAGACAATACTGTATTTCCCTGGAACATAACCTGACCGATATTCAAACAAAAAGCTTGTAAAAAAGAAAGCGTCTGAACCGCCACAGCATCTCCGGAAGGCAATAGCAAAGATGGTGTCATCCAACTGCAAACTGCCAACAATATCCATACAGAAACAATAAAGGGAGCGGTGAATCCCGATACCAGCCGTTGCAAACTAAAAAGACGAGCTATCCAAGCAGACAAGCAAGAGCCTACGACCAACAATAATAAGGAAACTACAGTGACCGGCATAAATACCCCAATCGCTATTCCCACCAAAGTACCATTAAACCCGTAAAGTCCGTTCCGTATATCTTCACGATTGTAACCTGAAAAATAAGCCGCCAATGTACTTACAACATTACCTGCAATCGCCAGCAATGCCATTTGCCAAGAATTCAGAAAAAGTCCGGCTAACATTAACAACCCTGACAGTGCATTATTCTGAAACATCACCTGCCCTATTCCACGCCCTAAAATAAGTAAAGCTGCTTTCATATACTTCTCAAAAGCTATTTATACAATGTAATCCCGGCACAAAAGTACGCATATTTTATCTTCGCAGGCAAACTAAGAAATGATTATTAACGAACCCGCAATTGTATTTTGCTTTAGCTACCATTTTTTTTAAGGTAAATGCCGTAAGATTGCAAATTAGTATTTGTAACTTTGCATACAATACAATTATCTCTCTAACGATAGTCAGATAAAGAAAAAGAATATGGAATACATCATCAACCACAATCCTGAACGTCACCGGTTCATTACCGAAGTGGAGAATCATACCGCCTATGTAGAATATCACCTCCATGACGGAAGTTTGGACATCCTTCATACAATCGTTCCCCCGCCTATTGAGGGCAGGGGAATTGCTTCAGCTCTTGTAAAAAAAACCTATGAATACGCTGTGGAACAAGGATTAACCCCCAAAGCCACTTGTTCATATGCAGTGAAGTGGTTAGAAAGGCATCCGGAAATAAAATAGCCTTAGTTCAGGCTTAGTCCATACTCACCCAATGCGGCCATCTCGTCTGCCGTATAACTTCCCCGGGCTTTTATATGCTGTACTTCTTTTATGAATGCCTCAGCATTAGCCAGAAAGTCCCGGAAAGTCTTCATCTCTTGAGGATGCCCCTTCACCATCGGCAAGCGCTTGGCAATGTCCAACTGGATAACCAGTTTCATTATCTTCATATCCAGACGAGCCATGTCGGGAGCTGGCTTGCGCATACACTGTCGCAGAATGCTCTGCATCGTGACAGACATCCTGTTCATGGCAAGTATTTGCTCCTTCATCGGATTATCATTCAGCAATATTTTCTGCGCCCCTTCGGTAAAAGGTGACAATATGTCAAGAATATTCTCTTTATATTCAGCCATCTCAACGCTCAGCCGATAGTTAACAGGCAATAGCTTATCAGCGGCAGTCTTATCCTTTACTTTCAAGAACGAGAGATACTGATTAAAACCGGTATAAAATTGCTTTCTTGCCTGAAATAACTGCATAAAATTCTGTTTCAGATTGCGCTGAGTCTCTTCATTAAAATACGTACCGGGATTGACTGCCAACGCCGAGTCCTTCTGAGAGAAAACCGGAGAGACAACAGTTGTCAACATCGGTGCATTCCCGCCTTGTTCCATATATCCCAGTACGGAATTCACATCTTTCTCCACTACCAAATTCTTCAATAAGGCGAGTGAAGTAGTATAGTAGTTCATCACTTGATTAGCCTGCTCCACCTCCGTAGCAGAATATTTTTCAGAAAATTCCTTCCGGACGCCGCTGCCGCAAGCAGCCAACATAAGGGTAATCGCAAATACTCCCACAAACATTAAATTCTTTCTCATAAGGTTTCCTTTCATTATTTAATATGCACGTACGCTTTTAATCATTGATTTTGCAAACCACTATGTGGAACAAACAATGAAAGAGATAGGTTCCGGCATATCGTTTAAAATTCAAGAAAAAGATTCTACTTCGCCCGCTTATAGTCCGCGATAAAACCTTCCATCATCCATTTTGCCAAAGCTTGGCGGTTAGAGCTGATGACAAAACGACGTTGATCGAAAGAATTCTGTATATTGCCCAATTCCACAAAAAGGGAAGCCGGTGCAGCTTTCAGCAATACATAAAGGTTGCGTGAACTGACAGTCCCTTCAAATCCGCGGTTCGGCTGATGTTTGTCGTATTTCGACTCGAATGTTTCTTTCATGGTAACAGCCAGTTTTTTCCCTAACACACTTTTCGGAGCGTGATAAAAGAATACATCCGTCTGCGCACTCTTGCTGCGGCTGTCCACATGCAAAAATATAGCCCGGCAATATTTATAAATTTTGCGGTCTTTCCGATAAAGCTCATTGATTTTTGCACAACGCTGCTGCAGACGAGCTACCTGATTCAACGGAATGGCATCTCCCATACAAGTTTCCCTCTTGCTGTTGGCCAGGTAGCGGTCATCGCGAATCCCGTCTTTGGCATCCTGAATGATGATACGTACTTCCGCCCCTTCCTGCATCAAGTTACGAGCAAGGCGCAAGGCAACATCATAGGCATACTCATCTTCATGCAATTCCACCTTTCCTATTTTCCCGATAGCTCCCGGGTCGGGACCTCCATGTCCGCTGACGACATAGAAACACGCCCCTTGCAAGCGGTTAGAGGTCACTTTCACATCAGCAAGTTTTTTCCCGAACAGACGTTCACGGACCGTTTCTTTTTTATTAGTGGCAGATTTGGACGAAACTGCGGCAGAAGTCCCTTTCCTCAATGGGGGTAACACATATTTCACTCCCAACCGCAATTCCTCTTTTCCACGCAGACGCTTCTCATTCAACTTCATAAACTCATTATAGTACGCTTTTCCCGGACGCTTGTTCCGTTCTAAAAAAGCAGAGATACCCTCACCCGATTTGGGTGTGGCATATTCTCCCTGAGCCGAGACATCAAAAACAAGAAAAGTGCAAAAGAGGATAGCCAGCAAGCAAAATATACGTTTCATATTCCCGTTATTCGTCATTTATTCATATCGGCTGCAAATTTTCAGCCGCTAAATTATAGCATTTTACTATTCACGCGTACAAATTTATATTTTTTTCCCTACTTTTGCGACAACTTACGCGTTTTAAAGAAAAGAAACTCTAAAAACAGATAGCATTATGGCAAAGCAATTCAAACCGGAGACACTGTGCGTACAAGCTGGGTGGACTCCTAAAAAGGGCGAACCTCGTGTACTCCCCATTTATCAAAGTACAACTTTCAAATATGACACCAGCGAACAAATGGCGCGTCTGTTCGACCTCGAAGACAGCGGGTACTTCTACACCCGTCTGCAGAACCCTACGAACGATGCAGTTGCCGCCAAAATAGCCGCCCTTGAAGGCGGTGTAGCCGCTATGCTTACCTCAAGCGGACAAGCTGCTAATTTCTATGCTATCTTCAATATCTGCCAGGCAGGCGACCATTTCGTATGCTCATCCACTATCTATGGAGGAACGTTCAATCTGTTTGGCGTAACAATGAAAAAACTGGGTGTCGATGTAACTTTTGTCAATCCGGATGCGCCTGAAGAGGAAATTTCCGCTGCTTTCCGTCCGAATACCAAAGCATTGTTCGGTGAAACAATCTCCAACCCTACTCTGGAGGTTCTCGACATTGAAAAATTTGCCCGAATTGCCCATAAGCATGGCGTACCCTTGATTGTAGACAATACTTTCCCCACTCCTATCAACTGCCGCCCGTTTGAATGGGGAGCCGATATAGTAGTTCACTCCACTACCAAATACATGGACGGACACGCCACCAGTGTAGGCGGCGCAATTGTAGACAGCGGTAATTTTGACTGGGATGCACATGCCGATAAATTCCCCGGACTCTGTACTCCGGATGAATCGTATCATGGGTTGACTTATACAAAAGCTTTCGGCAAACTGGCTTATATCACTAAAGCTACCGCACAGTTGATGCGTGACCTCGGCAGCATCCAGTCTCCACAGAATGCATTCTTATTGAACCTTGGCCTGGAAACTCTGCACTTACGTATGCCGCAACATTGCGGAAACGCCCAAAAAGTCGCCGAATATCTTTCCAAAAATGATAAAGTGGCATGGGTGAACTATTGCGGTCTGCCCGACAATAAGTACTACGAATTAGCACAAAAATATATGCCCAACGGTTCGTGCGGCGTTATCTCCTTCGGACTGAAAGGCGGTCGCGAGGTATCTATCAAATTCATGGATTCGTTAAAGTTAGCGGCTATCGTAACCCATGTTGCCGATGCACGTACTTGCGTGCTTCATCCCGCCAGCCATACACATCGTCAGCTTTCTGACGAACAACTGTTGGAAGCCGGTATCCGTCCGGACCTTATCCGTTTCTCGGTAGGTATTGAAAATGCGGATGATATCATCGCAGATATAGAACAAGCGCTGAATGCGTAATCAAATAAGTTTTTCACCACAGTGGTATTCCTTTTCCACTGTGGTGAAAATTATAATATATCATTCCGTTCTCAACGTTATCGGTAAACTTTCCTTACCCTGATAAAACGTCTTGGCTTTAACAACCGAAGCATCACACTCCACCGGCGCTTCCCATAAAGCGGATTGTACGGTTGGTTCAGAACCATCCATCGTATAGCGTATCTCAGCCCCGTGAATGGCTGTATTGGCATAAAGTTTACCGTCTTTCACTTGCAGTCCCGGATGCGGCAAGCGGAAGTTGATGCCATTCTTTGCCCAATAAGGCATTTCCATATCACTGATTTTTTCATAATACAATGCCAACGCCTTGTCGAAAGCCTGTCGCTCCTGTACTCCTCGCAGTTTTTCCCATGCCGGACAAGCATTCCAACCGCGTTCTGCCAATCCCATGATTTTCGGGAAAAGAAGATATTCCACACCGTTGAAACTGCGGATAGTCTCGGCAAATAATTGACCCTGTACACCCAAAATATTCTTTTTCCCCTCTGCTGTCAGGGCTGTTTTTCCTTTTTCCACTTTTTCCAAATCAACAGGATTTCCCGCCCCGTCCGTGCGCAATGAACGATAGATGCTGTAAGGAAGCATGGAGAAAGATATAGATTCGTCCACATATCCTCCCCAGTCCAGTCCACGTTCGTCAGGATGCCCGTTGTAAGCCATATCCATATAGAAATTTCCCACGTTGCAAAGGATTACCGGATAGCCGTTATTAGCAATCTGATAAACCACCTCATCATATCCGGGAACCGTGTTCCAGCAATACACGCCTGCCGCCTGACTCCGCAATTGCCGGTGTGCTTCTTCAGTATGTCCCAAAGCAACTTCCTGCCAACCGCTGAATTTCAGACCGCTTCTCTGCATAATACCCGCCATCTGCGTAATGAAATACTCCGCCAAATCATGCGGCTTCATCATCCCTTTTTCTTTCATCAACACCCGGCATTTAGGAGATCCCTGCCATACACCGCGTGCCACTTCATCACCGCCAAGGTGCACCGTAGTGAGTGCTGCACCGGCTTCTTTATACATAGCCGCAAGTTCCCGAATAACTTTCTCCATAAAATGGTAAGACGAAGGCAGGGCGACATTTATCACATTATCCGTGTAGTACTGAACGGATGCATAACGGGAAGTATCCTCCGGCTCACTCAACAGATATTCGACAGCCTTTTCCACATCCGTTTCCTTATACTTATTATAACGCGCCTTCATGGAAACAATAGCGGCACGGGCGTGTCCGGGTGATTCTATTTCCGGTATGACGCGAATATGCCTTTCGGCAGCATAACGTAGCAAACCTATGAAATCCTCGCGGGAGTAATATCCGTTGCCAACGGTTGCGGCATCAGGATCATATCCTCCATCGTAGCATGGAAACAGACACCGGCTTTCGTCAGTAGTATGTCCGCGACGACTTCCCACGGCAGTAAGTTCCTCCAAACCGGGAATTTCCAAACGCCATGCTTCATCATCTGCAAAATGGAAATGCAGCACATTCAATTTATAAGAAGCAAAAATATCCACCAGTTTTTTAAGATTCTCCACTGTTGTGAAATTACGGGCAATATCTATCATCTGTCCGCGATACAAAAGGTCGGGATAGTCTTCCACAGACATGGCATTCAATTGATAAGGCGCCGTTTTATTTTTCAGCATTGCCAGCAAAGTTTGCGTGCCGTTGAAAATTCCATGCGGAGTGGCAGCGCTAATCTTGATTCGGTCACTGCCTATAACCATATTATAATACTCATCGTTCACAGCCTGCACCTTGTCGGACAAGGGTTCCAAAGCAATAATAACAGGGGCTTTACCGTCTACTTCCAAATTGTACAAATCGTGCAACTTTTCTTTCAATAACCTTGCCTCATCCGCATATTCATCGGAATAAGTCAAAGCGACTTTACCGTCCAGTACAACATAGCCTTCGGCAGATACCACCTTCTTTACCGACGGCAGTATATCCGATTGCTCCAAGACCGGAACATTTTTCAAACGAAGATTCGATTCATAGATGTTAGTAGCGTCCGGATAGCCGGGAAGCGACTCTGGCGAGGACAATGGAAGTGCATTCAGTGCAATGGGAAGCGGCTTCCCTTCTTTACCGTCCACGGTAGCCACCCAATAAACACCCTCAGGCGCATGCGAATTCCTATCTAATTTATAAGAACACAAGAAAGAAATACGCATGGAATCACCCGGAGCCAACGGTTTAAAACTATCCGTAGGATACATTTTAAAGAAGTTTCCGTTCACTGCTTCCACTTTAACGGCGGGATTTTCTTCTTGCTTCACATAGCGGGGGAGCTGTGAATAATAGATTGTCCAATCTTTGGAGAGAGGTGAACCGGAAATGTTTGTAAGGACAAAGGAGTTCTCGTAATATCCGGGTTCAATGTTACTCGCACCCATCTCCCAAGTCAAGGAAACCGGTGCTTCAAGTTTGTCACTCGTTCCGCATCCTGCCCAAAACGGCACTGTGCAAAACAATAATCCTACAAGAGGACGTCTTAAAATTTTCATAAAACACTTGTGTTAAGTTAGTAAATTGGGGGTAATACTTAAATATACTGCCAAAAATAAGCATTTTTAGTTTATTTACTGATAAATCCAATAGAAATTATCAGTCGCAAGCTACAATTTAGAACTTTTATCTCTAAATTTGCGACCAAATTATAACCATTTTAACTAATCTATTATGGCTAAGATAACCAAAGAAGCCGCCTTGCTCTATCATTCGCAAGGCAAACCGGGAAAAATAGAGGTAGTGCCAACCAAGCCCTACAGTACGCAAACCGATCTTTCACTCGCTTATTCTCCGGGCGTGGCAGAACCGTGTCTTGAAATTGAGAAAAACCCGCAGGACGCATACAAATATACAGCAAAAGGTAATTTGGTAGCTGTCATCTCCAATGGAACCGCTGTCCTCGGTTTGGGCGATATAGGCGCAATGGCAGGTAAGCCCGTAATGGAAGGTAAAGGTCTGCTTTTCAAAATCTATGGCGGCATCGACGTATTCGATATTGAAGTGAATGAAAAAGATCCCGATAAATTTATCGAGGCAGTAAAAGCTATCGCCCCCACTTTCGGCGGTATCAATCTGGAAGACATCAAAGCTCCCGAATGTTTTGAAATAGAACGCCGCCTGAAAGAAGAGCTCGACATTCCCGTAATGCACGATGATCAACATGGTACAGCCATCATCTCCAGCGCCGGATTGCTGAACGCTCTGGAAGTGGCAGGCAAGAAGATAGAAGATGTGAAGATTGTAGTAAACGGCGCCGGTGCGGCAGCCATCTCCTGCACCAAACTTTATGAAGCGTTGGGAGCTACTCACGAAAATATCATCATGCTCGACTCCAAAGGTGTCATCACCAGCGACCGCCCAGGACTGAACGAAACCAAAAGATACTTTGCTACCGACCGCCGCGATGTCCATACACTGGAAGAAGCCGTACGGGGTGCGGATGTATTCCTCGGCCTTTCCAAAGGTAACGTCCTGACACAAGACATGGTACGTAGCATGGCAGCGCATCCTATCGTATTTGCCCTTGCCAATCCCGTACCGGAAATTTCTTATGAGGACGCCATGGAAGCCCGTCCTGATGTACTTATGTCAACCGGACGTTCGGACTATCCGAACCAGATAAACAATGTAATAGGCTTTCCCTACATCTTCCGCGGTGCTTTGGACGTAGCCGCCACCGCTATCAATGAGGAGATGAAGCTGGCAGCCGTCCGTGCCATTGCAGCACTTGCCAAACAGCCCGTGCCCGATGTAGTGAACGAAGTATACCACGTCAACAATTTCACTTTCGGCCCTGATTACTTCATTCCGAAACCTGTTGACCCGCGTCTGATAACCGAAGTCTCCATGGCAGTAGCCAAAGCAGCCATGGAAAGCGGTGTAGCCCGCAAGCAAATCACCGACTGGGAAGGTTATCGCCAGCACCTGAAAGAGTTGATGGGACAAGAAAGCAAACTTACCCGCCAGCTCTACGACACCGCCCGCCGCAACCCGCAGCGCGTAGTCTTTGCCGAAGGTATTCACCCCAATATGCTGAAAGCCGCTGTTGAGGCCAAAGCCGAAGGCATCTGCCATCCTATTATATTGGGCAATGACGAAGCTATCGAGAAGTTGGCAAAACAGCTCGACCTCAGCCTCGAAGGCATCGAAATCGTAAACCTGCGTCACCCCGATGAAGCAGAACGTCGCGAGCGCTACGCACGTATTCTTTCTGAAAAACGCGCCCGCGAAGGTGTAACTTACGAAGAAGCCAATGACAAGATGTTCGAACGCAACTACTTCGGTATGATGATGGTGGAAACCGGTGAAGCTGACGCTTTCATCACCGGACTGTACACCAAATACAGCAATACCATCAAAGTTGCCAAAGAAGTTATCGGCATCCGTCCGGAGTACAAGCATTTCGGCACGATGCACATCCTCAACTCCAAAAAAGGCACATATTTCCTTGCCGATACACTTATCAACCGCCATCCCAATGCGGAAACGCTGATTGATATCGCAAAGCTGTCGGAACACACCGTACGCTTCTTCAACCACACGCCGGTCATGGCAATGTTGAGCTACTCCAATTTTGGTGCAGATAAGGAAGGAAGTCCGGTAAGCGTGCACACAGCCGTAGAATATATGCAGCAAAACTACCCGGAACTTGCCATAGACGGTGAAATGCAGGTGAACTTTGCCATGAACCGTGAATTGCGCGATGCCAAATATCCGTTTACCCGCCTGAAAGGAAAGGATGTAAACACACTGGTATTCCCGAACTTGAGTTCAGCTAATTCCGCCTACAAACTGCTTCAGGCCATGGATATGGATGCCGAACTTATCGGCCCGATACAAATGGGATTGAACAAGCCTATCCACTTCACTGATTTTGAAAGTTCTGTACGCGATATAGTAAACATCACCGCTGTGGCAGTTATTGATGCCATTGTCGATAAAAAGAAAGCCGGTAAATGAAAAGACAATTATCCAAATTCCAAATAGTTTGCATTACGCTTCTTTGGGTGGCACTTTGTTACATAGTACTAACATCTGCCGAACGAATTGACGGTCCAATCATCCTGACCCTTGTCATTTCGGCGGCATTAGTATTCATTCCCGTAATAAAAGCGCTTAAAAGAGGATAAATAATATCTTTTTATTCCTTTTTGCGGGATAAAACAACATTTTTGTTGTTTTATCCCGCATTTTCTTTATAAATTGTTTGTTTGTATCATTTTTATGTTTACTTTTGCAACCGCAAACAAGAAAAAAGTGATAAGGTGACAATTACCACTTTATAATACGAATATGTAACCAAATAAAAGAATATAGATTATGAATGCAGCTAAGGTATTAGAAGATTTGAAAAGACGGTTCCCCAACGAACCGGAGTATCATCAGGCAGTAGAAGAAGTTCTCTCTACTATTGAAGAAGAGTACAACAAACATCCGGAGTTTGACAAAGCCAATCTGATTGAACGTCTTTGCATCCCCGATCGCGTTTACCAATTCCGTGTTACTTGGGTGGATGATAAGGGTAACGTGCAGACCAACATGGGTTACCGTGTACAACACAACAACGCCATCGGCCCGTACAAAGGCGGTATCCGTTTCCACGCTTCCGTAAACCTCTCCATCTTGAAATTCCTCGCTTTCGAACAGACTTTCAAAAACTCACTGACCACTCTGCCTATGGGTGGCGGTAAAGGTGGTTCGGACTTCTCTCCGCGCGGCAAGTCAAATGCGGAAGTGATGCGTTTCGTTCAAGCCTTCATGCTGGAACTGTGGCGTCACATCGGTCCTGAAACTGACGTTCCTGCGGGTGACATCGGTGTAGGCGGCCGCGAAGTAGGTTTCATGTTCGGTATGTACAAGAAACTGACTCACGAATTTACCGGAACATTCACAGGAAAAGGCCGCGAATTCGGCGGTTCGCTGATTCGTCCCGAAGCTACAGGTTACGGTAACATATACTTCCTGCTGGAAATGCTGAAAACCAAAGGCACTGACCTCAAAGGCAAGACTTGTTTGATTTCCGGTTCGGGCAACGTAGCTCAATACACTGCCGAAAAAGTACTGGAAATGGGCGGTAAAGTGTTAACCATGTCCGACTCTGACGGTTATATATATGACCCCGCAGGTATCGACCGTGAAAAACTGGACTACATCATGGAACTGAAAAACCTCTATCGTGGACGTATCCGCGAATATGCAGAGCAATATCCGGGTGTCAAATACGTAGAAGGCGCACGTCCCTGGGGTGAAAAAGCTGATATTGCCTTGCCATCTGCCACTCAGAATGAAATTAACGGTGACGACGCCAAGAAACTCATCGCCAACGGTGTGATGGCAGTATCCGAAGGTGCAAATATGCCTTCTACTCCCGAAGCAATCAAAGTATTCCAAGAAGCTAAGATTCTGTATGCTCCGGGCAAGGCAGCCAATGCCGGCGGTGTATCAGTATCAGGGCTTGAAATGACTCAGAACTCCATCAAACTGGGTTGGAGTTCCGAAGAAGTGGACGAGAAGCTGAAAAGCATCATGAAGAATATCCATGCCGCTTGTGTACAGTACGGTACGGAAGAAAACGGTTACGTGAACTACGTGAAAGGCGCCAACGTTGCCGGATTCATGAAGGTAGCCAAGGCCATGATGGCACAAGGTATCCTGTAAGAACAGACAGCCATAGTATAATAAAAAATAGAGGTGGAAAGCTACAATGTTTTCCGCCTCTATTTTTTTATTTAATAATATTGTCTACATTTACTCCCTGTTAAAGAGATTTCAAAAACAAATCATATGAAACATTTGCTCTTACTCTTATTCAGCCTGGCCCTGTTTGCCAATCCTCACTGCCAGGCACAGCCTCTCACATCCGAGGAACATCCCGTTACATTGAATACTGCCAACGGAAATATCAAAGGTAAACTTCTGTTGCCTGCCAATGCAAAAACCTGTCCCGTAGTGCTGCTAATTGCCGGTTCCGGCCCCACCGACATGGACGGAAATAACCCCATGATGAAAAATAATTCACTGAAATTCCTTGCGGAAGGACTGGTACAGGAAGGTATCGCTTCCCTCCGTTTCGACAAGCGCGGTATAGCCGGCAGTGCCTCAGCCGGTCAAGAAGAGTCCCTGTTACGCTTCGAGGATTATGTAAACGACGTTACGGGCTGGATAGACTTTCTTGCCAAAGACAAGCGTTTCACCGGCATAACAGTGGCAGGACACAGTGAAGGTTCACTTATCGGAATGCTTGCCTGCACAAACCGGCCAAAAGTGAAGAGTTTTATTTCCATCGCAGGTGCAGGCAGTCCCGCATATGAAATCATAGAAAAGCAACTCATTACCCAAATGACGCCGGAATCCATACAAAAAGAAGTGGCAGGCATCAACCGGTCTTTGAGGAACGGAAAAGAAGTAGCGCAAATCCCTCCTTATCTGCAAACCCTGTTCCGCCCTTCCGTGCAGCCCTACCTCATTTCGTGGTACAAATATAATCCTCAGACCGTTATCGCCTCCCTAAAAATGCCCGTACTAATTCTTCAAGGCAAGAACGACATTCAAGTACAGGAAGAGGACGCAACGCTGCTAAAGAAAGCATCTTCCCAAGCTGAGTTAAAGTTGATAGACAAGATGAACCATGTATTGAAAGACTGTGAGAGCATCAACCCCCAACAACAAATGGCTGTGTACAATAACCCGTCATTACCCGTCAATGACACATTGCTGAATACAATCGTGCAGTTCATTAAGAGAAACAAGTAAACAAATAAGATAGAGATTCAAAACCAATATGACAACAAAAGAGATTCCCGTACTGCTCCTTACCGGTTATCTGGGCAGCGGTAAAACAACTTTAGTGAACCACATTCTTTCTAACAAACAAGGTATCAAGTTCGCCGTTATCGTCAATGACATAGGCGAGGTAAACATTGATGCGGACCTCATTCAAAAGGGCGGTGTCGTCGGCAAAAAAGACGAAAGTCTCGTTGCGCTTCAAAACGGCTGCATCTGTTGTACGCTGAAAATGGACTTGATAGAACAAATAGGAGAAATCATGCGGATGGAACGTTTCGATTATATTGTTATCGAAGCCAGCGGTATCTGCGAACCTGAGCCTATCGCACAGACCATTTGCTCCATCCCCCGCATGGGAGGTATGTATACCAAGTATGGCATTTGCCGTCTGGACTGCATCACCACCGTAGTGGATGCCTTGCGCCTGCAAAGCGAATTTTCCTGCGGTAACGACCTTACCCGGAAAGGAATTGATGAGGAGGATATCGAGAACCTTATCATCCAACAGATTGAGTTCTGCAACATAATCCTTCTGAACAAGGCAGCGGAAGTATCACCCGAAGAGCTGCAACGTATCAAGCAAATTATACACACCTTGCAGCCCGGCGCCGAAATCATCGAATGCAATTATGCGGATGTAAACTTGGAAAAAATTATCCATACAAGAATGTTCGATTTTGAACGTGCAGCCACATCGGCCGGATGGATTCGCGGAATAGAAAAACAAGCCACCGAAGAAGAGGAAAAAGAAGCACATGAACACCATCACGAAGAGCATGAACATCACCACCATCATGAAGAGGGTGAAGCAGAGGAATACGGCATCGGAACTTTTGTTTATTATCGCCGTCCGGCTTTCGACATTCACAAATTCGACCATTTCATCGCTACCAAATGGAGCCGGAATATCATTCGTGCCAAAGGTGTATGCTACTTCAGCCACAACCGCGATATGTCCTACCTCTTCGAACAGGCAGGTACGCAAAAGCAATTGACCGAAGCAGGCCTATGGTATGCCACAGCACCCGAAGAAGACTTAATCGAACTGATGCGCCAAGAACCCGGACTACTACGTGACTGGGACGAAAAGTACGGCGACCGTATGCAGAAAATCGTATTCATCGGCCAGCATATGGATAAGGAACAAATTATACGCGACCTTGACAAATGCCTGGAATAAGAATCGGAGCAAAGTCTAAAATTATTTTGTGCCACCTAGGTGGCACAACTTTGCCAACAAAGAGGCACAGTTGTGCCAACGAACAGGCAAAACAATACTATTCTTTGCGTTTCAACGCATCGTAAACAGCCGGATGCAGGAAATAGCGCACATCCCTGCCCTCCTCCATTGCCCGGCGGATAAAGGTAGAACTGATTTCGAAGGTAGGCGAAGAGGCCAGTTTTACATTTTGAGGTAAAGTATCCTTGTCTACCGCATAACCCGGACGGGGATAGACAAGAACAGGATTTTCTGCAAGAATGCGCTCCGACTGATACCAGCGCGGAAAAAGCAACCAGTTATCAGAACCTACAATGAGGTGGAAAGTATCTTGCGGATAAGCCTGTTTCAGTTTATCAAGCGTATGAACGGTATAGGACGGACGCGGCAAATGGAACTCAAAGTCGGAAGCACGGAATTTGGGATAGCCCGCAATGGCAAGTTGCACCAGCCTCAAACGTAATTCATCGTTCATCAGCAATGTTTCCTCTTTCAGCGGATTATGCGGAGTTACCATGAACCATACCTCGTCCAGCCCTTCGTATTCACAAAGATAGTTGGCAAGGGCCAGATGCCCGATGTGCACCGGATTGAATGAGCCGCTGAAGATACCTATGTCCACTTGGCTAATTGAGAATTAAGAATTGAGGAATCGGGTGATTACTTTCAGGGCTTCCGCCTTGGCCGTCTCCAAATCATCGTTGATAATTACCGTATCGAACTTCGGAGCAAAGCCAAGTTCATATTCGGCTTTTGCCACACGGCTCTCAATGACTTCGGGAGCATCCGTGCCACGCCCCACCAAACGCTTGCGCAGTTCTTCCACGGAAGGCGGCTGGATGAAAACAGACAAGGCACGCTCACCGTAGAACTTCTTGATGTTGCAACCGCCTACCACATCTACGTCAAACACTACATTCTGTCCCGCAGCCAATTGCTTTTCCACCTGTTCTTTCAGCGTCCCGTAAAAACGGTCTTGATAGACTTCTTCATATTCCAAAAACTCATCATTGGCTATACGGCTCCGGAACTCGTCGGGAGTAAGGAAAAAGTATTCCACGCCGTTCTGTTCAGTACCGCGCGGCGGGCGGCTGGTTGCGGAGATAGAAAAAGCCAAGTTCAGGTTCTGCGCCAACAGATAGTTGATAATCGTGGACTTGCCCGAACCGGAGGGGGCGGAAAATATAATCAGTTTACCCATTGATGGTATTTACTATTTGACGATTTACAATTTACTATTTAATACTCTGCCGTGTGGCATTCGGAGTCTGCTCCTTACATCACATTCAGGACTTGTTCCTTTATTTGTTCCAGTTCATCCTTCATCTGCACTACAATCTTCTGCATCTCGGCATGGTTGGACTTACTGCCTAAAGTATTGATTTCACGCCCCATTTCCTGCGCAATGAATCCCAGCTTCTTGCCCTGTCCGCTACCGCTCTCGAGCGTACTGATGAAGTATTTCAGATGATTGGAAAGCCGTTGTTTCTCTTCGTTGACGTCCAGTTTCTCGATATAGTAGATAAGTTCCTGTTCAAGGCGGTTCTTATCGTAATCTACGCTCAACGTTTTTTCAAGGGCATCGGTAATGCGGTCTTTGACCTTGCCTACCCGTTCCTGCTCGTACGGTGCAACCGATTCGAGCAACCGGGCGATATTCGCAATTTTCTCACGGAACTTCTTCTCCAACGCAGCGCCTTCCTGCTTGCGGAAGTCTGTCAGATGATTGATTGCCTCTTCTACCGCTGCATGAACCACCGCCCATTCTTCGTCGCTCAGTTCCTGAGTTTCATTCTTAGTCATCACATCCGGCATACGCAGCAGCGTGGCAAACCAATCGGCAGGTTCGGGAATACCGGCCGTCGCTGAAATTTCCTTAATCCGTTTATAGTAAGCCTCCACCAATTCCTGATTGATAGGAGTAGCCAGTTGTTCTGCATCTTTCTTCTCAATCCAAAGGCTGAAATCGACCTTGCCACGCTCCAGCATCTTGGATATTTCATTGCGGATTTCCATTTCCTTCTCCCTGTAAAGCGGAGCAATACGGGCAGACAAATCCATTGCTTTACTGTTGAGCGACTTAATCTCAACATTGATTTTCTTATCGGACAACTCGGCAGTCGCTTTGCCGTAGCCCGTCATAGATTGTATCATAATGTTATAGTTTTGCGCAAAATTACACGATTATTTTAATTAGTGAAAATAATCACGTAAATTTGCCACAATAAAATTCAGAATAGAAGCTATGTCATGTATCTTGCATATTGAAACGTCCACTTCGGCCTGCTCCGTAGCTGTGAGCGAAGACGGGCAGAACGTTTTCAAAAAAGAAGACCTGAACGGTCCTTCACACGCAGTATCACTGGGAGTATTCGTGGACGAGGCCCTGTCGTTTGCCGACAGCCATGCCATGCCGCTGGACGCCGTTGCCGTAAGTTGCGGTCCCGGCTCTTACACAGGATTGCGTATCGGCGTATCTATGGCAAAAGGAGTCTGCTATGGTCGCAACCTGCCGCTTATCGGACTGCCCACCCTCAAAGTGCAGTGTGTACCGGTGTTGCTTTACCACGAAGAGTTGCCGGAAGATGCGTTGTTGTGTCCGATGATTGACGCACGGCGCATGGAAGTATATGCAGCCGTTTATGACCGTGCCTTGAAACCCGTACGCGAAATTGCCGCCGATATAGTGGACGAAAACTCATATCGGGAGTATCTGGACAAGCACCCCGTATACTTCTTTGGTGACGGCGCAGCCAAGTGCAAAGAAAAGATTGCACATCCCAATGCGCACTTCATCGACGGCATCCGCCCGCTGGCAAGCATGATGTTTCCGCTGGCGGAAAAAGCCATAGCCGAAGAGGATTTTAAGGACGTTGCCTATTTCGAACCGTTCTACCTGAAGGAGTTCGTGGCAAGCCAACCGAAAAAACTTTTATAACTATTAAAGATTATGCAATATAATACTCAACAAAAGCGGATGCCTTTGCCGGAATACGGCCGCAGCATCCAGAATATGGTAGACCATGCATTGACCATCGAGGACCGCGCTGAGCGTCAGCGTTGTGCAAACACCATTATCAACATCATGGGAAATATGTTTCCTCACTTGCGAGACGTACCCGATTTCAAACATAAACTTTGGGATCATCTTGCCATCATGGCCGATTTCAAACTGGACATTAACTATCCATACGAAATCATCCGCAAGGATAATCTGAGGACCAAACCTGAAGTTGTTCCCTATCCCAGCACTAAAATCCGCTACCGTCATTACGGCCGCACGTTGGAAGTGCTGATTAAGAAAGCCATCGACTTCCCCGAAGGAGAAGAGAAGCAAAACCTAGTTGCGCTGATATGCAACCATATGAAGAAAGATTATATGGCTTGGAACAAGGATACCATCGACGATCGCAAGATAGCGGACGACCTTGCAGAACTGTCCGACGGCAAACTGCAAATGACCGACAGCCTTCTGCGCCTAATGTCTGAACGGATTGAACAGAATTATCGTCCGAAGATAAACAACCAGAACAACAGGAACAACAACAGAAACAATAAAAGGAAATACTAACCACTAATTCCATGGCTTCATTTATAATAGAAGGCGGACACAGCCTTTCCGGTGATATTTATCCTCAGGGAGCAAAGAACGAGGTGTTGCAGATTATCTGCGCCACGCTGCTTACAGCCGAAGAGGTAACGGTGCACAACATACCGGACATATTAGACGTGAACAACCTGATTCAGTTGATGCGGGACATGGGAGTCTGCGTATCGAAAAAAGGTATTGATACATACAGCTTTCAGGCTGTCAATATAGACTTCGCCTACTTGGAGAGCGATGAATTCCTGAAAAAATGCTCCAGTCTGCGCGGTTCTGTCATGTTGGTAGGACCAATGGTAGCACGTTTCGGTAAGGCTATGATTTCCAAACCGGGCGGGGACAAGATAGGTCGCCGCCGTCTGGATACGCATTTCATCGGTATACAAAATTTAGGAGCCGATTTTATTTACAACGAAAAACGGGAGGTTTACGAAATATCCTCCCGGCAACTGCAAGGCAGCTATATGCTGCTGGATGAAGCGTCTGTCACAGGAACAGCCAACATCGTAATGGCAGCTGTATTGGCTAAAGGCAAAACGACCATTTACAATGCCGCCTGCGAGCCTTACGTACAGCAACTCTGCCGGATGCTGAACCGTATGGGCGCAAAAATAGAAGGTATCGCTTCCAACCTGCTCACCATCGAGGGAGTGGACGAACTGCATGGAACAGAGCATACGATTCTTCCGGACATGATTGAAGTAGGAAGTTTCATCGGTATGGCAGCCATGACAAAGAGCGAACTTACCATCAAGAACGTCTCGCACGAGAACTTAGGCATCATCCCCGACAGTTTCCGACGCTTAGGCATCAAAATGGAACAACGCGGTGATGATATTTATGTACCTGCACAGGACACTTATCAGATAGAATCCTTTATCGACGGCTCCATCATGACAATTGCCGACGCTCCCTGGCCCGGACTTACACCGGACTTGTTGAGCGTATTGCTGGTAGTTGCCACACAAGCCAAAGGCAGTGTTCTGATTCATCAGAAGATGTTTGAAAGCCGCCTGTTCTTCGTGGACAAACTGATAGATATGGGGGCGCAGATCATTCTGTGCGACCCGCACCGTGCCGTAGTTATCGGGCATAATCACGGTTTCAAGCTGCGTGGCGGCAATATGACGTCACCGGATATCCGTGCCGGTATCGCTTTGCTGATAGCTGCCATGAGTGCCGACGGCATCAGCCGTATTCATAACATCGAACAGATAGACCGGGGGTATCAGAATATCGAAGGGCGACTGAATGCACTTGGAGCGAGAATAACGAGAATATGATAAGAGAGTGATAAGAGAATAAAACGGTATGATACGCAAAGAAGAAGTATATAAGATAGGTATATTCAACAAGCCTCACGGCATTCATGGAGAGTTGTCATTCACCTTTACGGATGACATATTCGACCGTGTGGAGGCTGAATATCTCATTTGCCTGTTGGACGGGATATTCGTACCGTTCTTTATGGAAGAATATCGTTTTCGCTCGGACACTACGGCTCTCGTCAAACTCGAAGGGGTAGATACGGCGGAACGCGCACGGATGTTTACCAACATTGAAGTCTACTTCCCGGTAAAGCACGCCGAAGAAGCCGGGCCGGGAGAACTCTGTTGGGATTTCTTTATAGGATTCCGTATGGAGGAAATTCATCACGGCAAGTTGGGTGAAGTTACGGATGTAGACACATCGACCATCAATACTTTATTCGTGGTAGATTATAAAGGAGAAGAATTACTGGTTCCGGCACAGGAAGATTTTATTATAGACATCGACCAAAAGCATAAGGTTATTACGGTAGACCTGCCGGAAGGACTGCTTGCTTTGGATGATACGGAAGAGGTGTGAATGAAGAAGAAGAAGAAAAGAAGAAAAGCATTCTGGAGTAATATCAAGTTTAAGTATAGACTGACAGTTACGAACGAGAATACCCTTGAGGATATTGTCACGTTGCGTGTGTCCAAGCTGAACGGAATCTCCGTATTGCTTTCCGTACTAACAGTGCTGTTTCTGATTGCTTCCCTGATTGTAGCTTTTACCCCGCTGCGCAATTATCTGCCCGGATATATGAACAGTGAAATTCGCGCACAGGTTGTAGAAAATGCCCTGCGTGTAGACTCGCTCCAACAACTGGTGGACAGGCAAAACCTGTACATAATGAACATTCAGGATATTTTTCAAGGTAAGATAAAAGCCGACACCATCCATTCCATAGACTCACTGACCACCGTACGCGAAGATTCACTCATGGAACGTACGCAACGCGAAGCCGAATTCCGCAAACAATACGAGGAAACCGAAAAATACAACCTAACAAGCATCACCTCACGCCCCGAAGTAGACGGATTGATATTCTACCGTCCCACCCGCGGCATGATTTCTTCTCCTTTTAATGCAGAGAAGAAGCACTTCGGTACAGACATAGCCGCCAATCCGGGAGAGAGTGTATTGGCAACTCTGGACGGGACAGTCATTCTAAGTACTTACACTGCCGAAACCGGCTATTTGATAGAAGTACAGCACAACCAAGATTTTGTGTCCGTCTACAAGCATTGCGGCTCTCTATTGAAACGAGAGGGAGACATCGTAAAAGGCGGAGAAGCCATTGCGTTAGTAGGAAACACCGGACAACTGACTACCGGCCCGCATTTGCACTTTGAATTGTGGCACAAGGGAAGGGCGGTGAATCCGGAACTTTATATCGTATTTTGAGGATGAAATATGAGGTGTAAAGCATGAAATATAAGATATAAAAATCTGAAATCATAAACTATAAAGCTGATGAAGAAACAAATTGCCATACTTGGCTCTACCGGTTCTATCGGTACACAGGCATTGCAGGTCATAGAGGAGCATCCTGACCAATACGAGGCCTATGTGCTGACAGCCAACAACCGGGTAGATGATCTGATTGCCCAGGCCCGCAAGTTCAAGCCTGAAGCAGTGGTAATAGCAAACGAAACAAAATACCAACAACTGAAAGACGCACTTGCCGACCTGCCTATTAAAGTGTATGCCGGAGAAGAAGCATTATGCCAGATTGTAGCGGAAACGCCTATTGACCTTGTACTGACCGCTATGGTGGGCTATGCCGGGCTGAAGCCGACTATGAACGCCATTCGTGCACGCAAAGTAATAGCCCTTGCCAACAAGGAAACATTGGTCGTAGCCGGTGAACTCATTAATGACTTGGCACGTTTCAGCGGCACTCCCATCCTTCCGGTAGACTCCGAACACTCCGCTGTATTCCAGTGTTTGGCCGGAGAGGTAGGCAACCCTATTGAGAAAGTAATACTGACAGCTTCCGGCGGCCCGTTCCGTACCTGTACAATAGAACAACTCGCCACCGTAACCAAAGCACAGGCTTTGAAACACCCCAATTGGGATATGGGAGCCAAAATCACCATAGACTCCGCTTCCATGATGAACAAGGGTTTTGAGGTGATTGAAGCAAAATGGCTGTTCGGCGTGCGTCCCGACCAAATAGAAGTGGTGGTACACCCGCAGTCCGTTATTCATTCGATGGTACAATTCGAAGACGGGGCGGTGAAAGCACAGTTGGGAATGCCGGATATGCGACTGCCCATTCAATACGCATTCTCCTATCCGGAACGCCTGAAAGCATCCTTCCCGCGGCTGGACTTCAAACTGTGTACAGACCTGACATTCGAACAGCCGGATACGAAACGTTTCCGCAATCTGGCGCTGGCATACGAGGCCTTACACCGCGCAGGCAATATGCCATGTATCGTCAATGCAGCCAATGAAGTGGTGGTAGCCGCTTTCTTACGGGATGAAATCTCCTTCCTCGGCATGAGCGATGTCATTGAAAAGACAATGGCACGCGTGTCTTTCATACAGAAGCCTACTTACGAGGACTATGTAGCAACTGATGCGGAAGCCAGACGGATAGCGGAAGAGCTGATATAATCAGATATTGACAGTTAAAAATCAAACAGTAAACAGTAAACAGTAAATTGTAAATCATAAAATAGTAAATAATTAGATGGAAACATTTTTAATCCGTGCCCTACAACTTATAATGAGCCTTTCATTGCTCATCATAGTCCACGAAGGAGGGCACTTTCTCTTTGCTCGCTTATTCAAGACACGAGTGGAAAAGTTTTGTTTATTCTTTGACTTCGGATTCACGCTATTCAAATTTAAGCCTAAAAACAGTGAAACAGAATATGGTATCGGTTGGTTACCCTTAGGCGGATATGTTAAGATTGCGGGTATGATAGACGAATCTATGGATACCGAACAAATGAAACAACCTGTGCAACCGTGGGAGTTCCGCGCCAAACCGGCATGGCAACGCTTATTAATCATGGTAGGCGGCGTATTGTTCAACTTCTTGCTGGCATTGTTCATCTATTCCATGATACTTTTTGCTTGGGGAGATGAATATGTACCTTTGCAGAAAGCGCCGTTGGGTATGGACTTCAACGAAACAGCCAAAGCAATCGGTTTTCGCGACGGTGACATATTGATATCTGCCGACGGCGTACCCCTTGAACGCTATGGAGGCGATATGTTGACAAACATTGTCGATGCGCGCCAAGTTACCGTATTGCGTAACGGACAGGAGGCTTCCGTATATATCCCCGAAGACATGATGGAACGTCTGCTTGCCGACAGTGTCCGCTTTGCATCATTCCGTTACCCGTTTGTTGTTGACAGCATTATACCCGGCCGTCCCGCCGCACTTGCCGGACTGCAACCGGGCGACAGCATCACCCAACTGAACGGACACGACATTGCCTATTTCGACTTCCAAGAAGAAATGCAAAACCGTCAGAAGACAGCTAACGACAGTACCAGCCGCCTTCTCACCCTGACCTATGTAAGAGCCGGGGTGGCAGACACCGTAACACTGGCTACAGATTCTTTACACCAAATCGGTGTTGCCGCATTGTTACAGACCGACAAGTTGTTGCCTTTTGTCAAGAAAGAATATAGTTTCTTCGCATCGATTCCCGCCGGAGTAACTTTGGGGGTAAATACGCTGAAAGGATACGTCAGCCAGATGAAATATCTCTTCTCCAAAGAGGGCGCCAAACAGCTCGGCGGTTTCGGAACAATCGGCAGCATATTCCCTGCAACATGGGACTGGCATCAGTTCTGGTACATGACGGCATTCCTCTCCATCATCCTCGCTTTCATGAACATCCTGCCTATTCCGGCATTGGACGGCGGACACGTCTTGTTCCTTATTTACGAGATTGTGGCACGCCGCAAGCCCAGCGACAAGTTTATGGAACGTGCGCAAATGGCAGGTATGTTCTTACTGTTCGGCTTGCTTATTTGGGCAAACTTTAACGATATACTCCGATTCCTCTTCTGACGACAGGATATAAAAAAACACATCATCTGCTTCAATGAAACAGATGATGTGTACAAGATTAACAGATGATGCATTTCACGTAAACACATCATCTGTTTTTTTATGCTCTTATACCAAATGTGCAATCCACTCTTCGCGGTCGCCCGGCAGCAAATCAATTACCGGAATCTCAACCATTGTATAGCAACCCGGTTGTTGACGCATTGCAGCACGAGCCACACACACCAGCACTTGCGCAGTAAGCGCAGGATTATTGATACGCATATTGAATTCGAACAACTGGTTCTGAGTTTTTCCTGAAACACCCTTACGCGTCAGGTTTACACCGTGACCCATATCTAACAGCGCATCTACACTGGGAACGAGCTTCACGTGCGTTTCATCATTCACGAAGTACGGATCTGCCTTGATAGCTGCTGCTACTTTCTCAAATTCATAACCATCCTTCAGTTCGATGTAAACCATACGGCGATGTATGCCCGTTCCGGTAGGAATGGTCATTGAAAGAGCCGCTTTTACACCTTCAACGGCTTTCACCGCTACCGTATGTCCCATACTCATACCCGGACCGAAGTTGGTATAAGTAATACCTTTCGGAGCAATGGCTTCCAGCAAGGTGCGTACAACAGAATCGCTTCCCGGATCCCAACCGGCAGAAATAATAGACACTGTGTTATGGGCTTTTGCCTCAGCATCCAAAGTACGACGCAATGCCGGAATACCGGTATGGATGTCGAAACTATCTACCGTATGAATACCCAATGCCAATATTTCTTTAGCATATTTCTCGACACTGCGAGTAGGAGTACAAAGAATTGCAACATCTACATCCTTCAACTCTTTAATATCTTTCACTACGGAATATTCACTCAATTCCGCAGGACGGTTCTCTGCTCCTGCACGACGTACCACTCCGGCAATTTCAAAATCAGGAGCCGCTTGTAATGCTTCAAGTACAAAATGTCCGATATTGCCATAACCCACGATGGCAGCTCTTACTTTTTTCATCTTTTTATCGGTTTTAGTTATCATCTTTCTATTTTCTGAGCGCAAAAGTAATCATTTTCATTTATATCTTAGTACAGAAGTCCCCAAGTTTCACAGAGTTTTTCTTTTTTTAGAGAGTAAAAGTCGATAATAATTCCTACATTCGCAGAAAAGAAAGAGTAATGTGATATGATAGAATACATTAAAGGTGAACTTGCCGAACTAAGCCCGGCAAGCGCCATTATAGATTGCAACGGCTTGGGATATGCCATAAATATCTCCTTAAACACATACGCCGCCATACAAGGGAAAAAGAACTGCAAACTGTACATCTACGAGGCCATCCGCGAAGATGCGTATGTCTTATATGGATTTGTCGACAAGCAAGAGCGCGAATTGTTCCTGTTACTGATTTCCGTATCGGGCATCGGAGGCAATACGGCACGTATGATTCTTTCAGCCCTATCTCCCTCTGAATTGATAAATGTCATCAGTACGGAAAATGCCAATTTACTGAAAACAGTAAAAGGTATAGGTCTGAAAACGGCCCAGCGTGTGATAGTTGATTTAAAAGATAAGATAAAAACCACGGGAATGGCTGCCGGAGGGGACGCCATGACGGGTCCGGCTTTTACCCCCGCCAACGCCCAAGTACAGGAAGAGGCCATAGCCGCCCTTACCATGCTGGGATTTGCACAAGCTCCCTCGCAAAAAGTAGTAATGGCCATTTTAAAGGAAGATGCCGACGCACCGGTAGAACAAGTTATCAAGTTGGCGCTAAAAAGGCTATAACCTCATAAGCATCAATCACCTACAAAACAGACAAGTGATGAAAACAGCCCCTATTTTCATGAAACAATGGTTAGCAGCCAATAAACGCACACGCATTCTATCCGGCGACCAATGGTATCTTGATTTTGCTGCAAAAATATTGCCGATAATAAAGCTGTCTCCTCTATTCGAGGGGGATGACAATGCGCAGAAAAATGCTGCAATCTCACTCTGTGTGTATTTTCAAGATGTAATTGCCCGGACAGGAGGTTGGAAAATATTCTCCGATACATACCATTCATTATATAATACGTATCTTCCCTTCTATCAGTTATCCGACAGCTACATCCCCGATGAAATCAATCCGGAAGATATAGCTTTCGTACTGTGGACATTAAAATCTCATCCCGCACTCAATGAACCGGACGAATATGCCCTGCACAATCCGCATGACAAAGGTTTATCGACCTTAGCCCAAGAAATATACAAACTAATGGATGAGAATTTTGAAGAAGCTCCTATCAACGAAACGCCTTCTTCTTCATGGGTAACGGGGACCAATCTATTAGACACCCCATCAACTCCTCTTCCTGAAATTACTCCGGAAACAAGACTGAGCAAGAATGTTGAGTACAGTCTGGAATACAGTAGTGGCAAACCCCTGTTATACTTTACTACCTATAAAGAGCTTTGCAAATTCTTTGTTGAGGTCTTGAAATGGGAAGACACCCCTTCTTCTTTGCTGCCCGACTTACAGCATAACAAAGAGTTCGTAATCTACGCCAATGCCAAAGGTATGCTGATAGCCCCTGATGTAGCTGCCTATTTTCGTGAAGCACACAATCCTATGTACAACGCCGAACGCGCCGCAGCCAAAGGTTACGAACTTTTCTGCCGTCCGGGAACTTGCCCATTCGATTTAATAAAATACGGAATGGGCCAAGGAATATTACCGGAGGTACAACTTCCTTTTCCCGACGGCAAAGAAATCTTACACAAGAATTGGGACTTTATCGCCCGCTATTATTTATGTGAATATTATGAAGGAGACTAAAAAAGCACAATCACATCCCAACCGGAACAATAAAGCCAAACCGACAGGAAAGAGAATCGGAAAATCGAAACCGTCCAAGGCTAATAACCAATTGAATAGAAGGGTGAAGTGACTAATATCTATCACAGTTCCACAATCTCCTCTTTGCACAACGTCAGTTTTTCCAAACCATCCGTTGTTACGACCCAAGAGTTTTCAATTCCGACAGGACCGATGCCCGGCAAGACAATCTTGGGTTCCAAAGCAAATACCATACCCGGCTCCAACTCCTGCTTCATGCGGGGAGCCAATACCGGCATTTCGTTTATCTCCAGCCCGATACCATGACCTATGAACTTTGCCTTTTGCTCCACTCCCATAAAATAGTCCGCAAAACCGGCTTTAGTTACTATCTCAACAGCCTTGTTGTACATATCTTCACACACGGTACCCGGTTTTGCCATTGCGGCAACAGCCTCTTGCACCTCCAAACACGTCTGATGTGCGGCATATGCTTGTTCCGGCAACTTACCGATGGAAAACACACGGCTCATATCACCCATGTAGCCATAGAAGTTTCCGCCCATATCTACCATAAAGCATTGTCCCTCTTGCAAGAGAGTGCCGCTTACTCCACCGGGCAATGACGGGTCGATACCTTTACCACCCAATGCAAAATCGTACGGGGAAGGTACTGCCGCATTATCACCTGCCAAAAGGCTTCCCATAAAGATTTCCATGCTTTGCCCGAATACCCGGAAAATGCCCAAACAACCTTCCAGACGCATCAGCCGTTCTATCTCGATAGAAAGTTGGCAATCAGTCATTCCCGGCTGATAAACCGAAGGAATCTGTTCGTACGCCTTTGTGTGGGCAGTTCCGGAACGACGGAACATTTCAATTTCTATCGGAGTCTTTATGCTTCGTGCCTGACGGATTAATGCAGTACCGCAAGGTACAACCTCCGTTTCAGGAAAGCAGGCAGCCAAGCGGTTATACTCTCTGAAAGGAAGCTCGTCACCCTCCAACATCAGCTTGATCGGCAAAGGCAGACCGCATTCTTTCAACAACTCAATAATCTGTTCCGGTTTACGGATAGGGTGGATATGTTCGCCCTCAATGTCATTAGGACGTTTTATGAACAAACGTGCAGGGGCATTCAGCGGCAAATATAAATATCCGCTGACAACACGTCCGTACGTATAGATTAAATTTACATTACAAGTGATAAGAGCCGCATCAATGCCTTGCTGTGCCATGAGAGCACGTATCTTATCACGTCTTAATTTCAATTCCGGTTGTAACATCTCTTTGTTATTTATAATTTCGAGATGCAAAGGTAAGAAAAAAAATAATGCTGCCCACACCTTCGCAGGCCGGGGCAGCACAAACCACAAATACAAATACAACTAAACAAAGTTTTTCTTTAGATAATTCCCTGACCCATCATGGCATGGGCTACTTTCATGAAGCCGGCAATATTGGCGCCTTTCACGTAGTTAATGTAGCCGTCAGGTTCAGTTCCATATTTCACACACTGGGCATGGATACCGTGCATAATGGCATGAAGTTTTTCATCCACTTCGGCAGCGCTCCAGCTAAGGTGCATGGCATTCTGTGACATTTCCAGACCACTGGTAGCCACACCGCCTGCATTCACAGCTTTACCCGGTGCATACATAATCTTGTTCTCGATAAAGAGGTCGATAGCTTCGGGAGTACATCCCATATTGGAGATTTCGCCTACACAAGTCACTTTATTATCAATTAAGTGCTGTGCATCTTCACCATTCAGCTCATTCTGCGTTGCGCAAGGCAAAGCAATATCAGCTTTCACTTCCCATGGGCGTTTGCCGGGAACGAAAGTAGAGCCGGGGAATTCGTCAGCATACGGAGCTACAATATCATTGCCCGATGCACGAAGTTCCAACATATAATCTATCTTTTCACCACTGATACCGTTCGGGTCGTAAATATAGCCGTCGGGACCGGAGATAGTGACAACTTTCGCACCCAGCTGAGTAGCTTTGGTAGCTGCACCCCAAGCCACATTTCCGAAACCGGAGATGGCAACTGTCTTACCCTTAATATCAATGCCTTTGGTTTCCAACATCTGATGTACGAAATACAATCCGCCGAATCCTGTTGCTTCAGGACGTATCAGTGAACCGCCGAATTCCAGACCTTTACCTGTGAATGTTCCCGTGAACTCACGCGTCAGCTTCTTATACATACCGAACATATAGCCCACTTCACGACCGCCTACGCCAATATCACCGGCAGGCACATCCATATCCGGGCCAAGATGACGCCATAACTCCAGCATGAAAGCCTGGCAGAAACGCATCACTTCCGCATCACTCTTGCCACGCGGAGAGAAATCCGAACCACCTTTACCGCCACCCATAGGCAGAGTAGTCAAAGCATTCTTGAAAGTTTGTTCAAATCCCAAGAACTTCAAGATAGAGAGGTTTACGGAAGCGTGGAAACGGATACCGCCTTTGTACGGGCCGATAGCGTTGTTGAACTGTACACGATAACCGAGATTGGTTTGCACCTCACCCTTATCATCCACCCACGTAACACGGAAAGTAAAAATACGGTCAGGTTCAACCAACCGTTCTATAATCTTAGCCTTTTCGAACTCTGGATGCTGATTGTAGATATCTTCGATAGAAAGAAGTACTTCCTTTACGGCTTGAAGGTATTCAGACTCGCCGGGATGCTTTGCCTCCAAAGAGGACATGATACGTTCGATATTCATAATATTACGTTTTAAAGGTTCTTACCTCGTTAGTTAACGCTGTTTTGAGCAAAATGTCAACAAACAGCACTGCAAATATAGGAAAACTTTTCAAAATACCTAAGCGTTGCAACAATATTTTGATTAAATAATAATAAAACGTCAGATTTCATAGAATGCAAATAATGAGAAAACCGGAATTAAGCTGTCCTATGCAAATACATTGCCAAAGCAAATCTTTCTTCCCCATTCTTCATTCTTCATTTTAATTGCTACTTTTGTCCTCCGAACTAATAAACCATGAGAATCCATGCTTAGTAAGTTTAAATTGAACCAGCTATATTTCAAAGATACGCAGTTTGCCAACCTCATGACACGACGTATCTTCAATGTGCTTTTAATCGCCAACCCTTATGACGCTTTCATGCTGGAAGACGACGGACGTATCGACGAAAAAATCTTCAATGAATACACCTCGCTCTCCTTGCGCTATCCGCCACGTTTCACGCAGGTATCCACTTGCGAGGAGGCATTGGCGCAACTGTCTTCCATGCCCTACGACCTTATTATATGTATGCCCGGGACAGGAGACAATGAAGGGTTTGATGTGGCACGAAATATCAAAGGACAATACGAGCATATTCCCATGGTGATTCTGACCCCGTTCAGTCATGGCATCACCAAACGCATTGCCAATGAAGACCTCAGTCCGTTCGAATACATCTTCTGCTGGTTGGGCAATACTGACTTGTTGGTGTCTATCATCAAACTGATTGAAGACAAAATGAATCTGGAGCATGATGTCAGCGAAGTCGGCGTGCAAATCATCCTTCTGGTAGAAGACGGCATCCGCTTCTACTCCTCCATCCTGCCCAACCTCTATAAATTCGTATTAAAACAGAGTCAGGAATTCTCTACCGAAGCCCTGAACGCCCACCAACGTACGCTCCGCATGAGAGGACGCCCTAAAATAGTCCTTGCACGTACTTATAATGAAGCAATCGGCATATACGAAAAATACAAGAACAACATTTTGGGAGTTATCACAGACGTTCGTTTTCCCCGCATAGAGCGTGGTGAAAAAGACGCGCTTGCAGGTATAAAGTTATGTGCCGCCATACGCAAGGAAGACCCGTTTGTCCCGTTGATTATACAATCTTCCGAATCGGAAAACGTATTGTATGCCGCCAAATACGATGCGTCTTTCATCGACAAGAATTCCAAGAAGATGGACGTGGACTTACGCCGTATCGTATCGGATAATTTCGGTTTCGGCGACTTCATCTTCCGCAACCCCGATACGTTGGAAGAAATCGCCCGCGTCAAAAACCTGAAGGAACTTCAGAACATCCTCTTTGCAGTACCGGCAGAATCGTTCCTGTACCATATCAGCCGCAACCATGTGAGCCGCTGGCTCTATTCGCGTGCCATGTTCCCCATTGGCGAGTTCCTGAAGCCCATTACATGGAACAGCCTGCAAGACGTAGACGCCCATCGCAAAATCATCTTCGAGGCAATCGTGAAGTACCGCAAGATGAAGAACCAGGGAGTGGTAGCGGTATTCAGACGTGACCGCTTCGACCGTTACTCGAATTTCGCCCGCATCGGAGACGGTTCATTGGGCGGAAAAGGACGTGGCCTCGCATTCATCGACAACATGGTGAAACACCATCCCGAATTCGAAGAATTTGAGAACGCCCGTGTCGCCATCCCCAAGACCGTAGTGCTCTGTACAGATGTATTCGACGAGTTCATGGAAACCAACAATCTGTATCAGATAGCCCTCTCTGACGCAGACGATGATGTGATTCTGCGTTATTTCCTGAAAGCCAAGCTGCCCGACCGTCTGGTTGAAGACTTTTTTACTTTCTTCGATGTAGTAAAATCGCCTATCGCCATCCGTTCCTCCTCCTTGCTGGAAGACTCGCATTACCAGCCTTTTGCCGGAATATACAATACTTATATGATTCCTTACCTGGATGACAAGTATGAAATGCTCCGTATGCTCAGTGATGCAATCAAGGGGGTTTATGCCTCTGTATATTTCCGTGACTCCAAGGCTTATATGCAGGCCACAAGCAATGTAATCGACCAAGAGAAGATGGCCGTTATCCTGCAAGAAGTGGTCGGCAACCAATATGGTGACCGTTACTATCCTTCCATGTCGGGTGTGGCACGCTCGCTCAATTACTACCCTATCGGCGACGAAAAAGCCGAAGAAGGCATTGTCAACCTGGCACTCGGCTTAGGTAAATATATCGTAGATGGCGGCATGACCCTCCGCTTCTCTCCCTACCACCCCAATCAGGTGCTGCAAACCAGTGAAATGGAAATTGCGCTGAAGGAAACCCAGACACGTTTCTACGCCCTCGATTTGCGTAATGCCGGTCACGATTTCTCTATCGACGACGGCTTCAACCTATTGAAGTTGCACGTAAAAGAGGCCGAGAAAGACGGTTCGCTCAATTACATAGCTTCCACCTACGACCCGTACGACCAGATTATCCGCGACGGTTTATATCCGGGCGGACGTAAAGTCATCACCTTCGCCAACATCTTGCAACATGATGTATTCCCCCTGCCCCGTATTCTGCAATTGGCATTGAAATACGGGCAACAGGAGATGCGCCGTCCTGTAGAGATTGAATTCGCAGCTACCATGAGCCGGGAAAAAGACAAGACCGGCACATTCTACCTATTGCAAATCCGTCCGATTGTCGACAGCAAGGAAATGCTCGATGAGGACCTCACGGCTATTCCCGATGAAAACCTGCTGCTCCGTTCCAACAACTCCCTGGGACATGGCATCATGAACGAACTGCAGGACGTAATCTATGTAAAGACCGATGATTACAGCGCCTCCCACAATCAGGAAATTGCTTGGGAGATAGAAAAGCTAAACCAACAATTCTTAAATGAAGGAAAGAATTATATTCTGATAGGCCCCGGACGTTGGGGTAGCAGTGATACTTGGTTGGGTATTCCCGTGAAATGGCCTCATATCAGTGCCGCACGTATCATCGTGGAAGCCGGACTGACGAATTACCGTGTCGATCCCAGTCAGGGAACGCACTTCTTCCAGAACCTTACTTCCTTTGGAGTGGGCTATTTTACGATTAATGCGTTTATGAACGACGGTGTATACAATCAAGACTTCCTGAATGCACAACCTGCTGTGCATGAGACCAAATACTTGCGCCATGTCCGTTTCGAACATCCGATAACGGCCAAAATGGACGGGAAGAAGAAACAAGGAGTGGTATTACTGCCCCAACCCTAACAATTCATAATCAAAAATAAGCTAAAAAGCACTTTAAACAACTTTTCTTTTTTTGCAGGAAATGGGACAAATGATGTCCCATTTTTCATTTATCGCTGTAAAATAAGGCTTTACAGGGCTATTTTATCGTCAAAAAACAGTATCTTTGTCCCCAGTTTTAGATTTTAATAGGTAAAAAAGATAATTAAGTATTGTCAATGGGCAAAAAATACACAACTATTCTGACTTTGTTTGCAATTATATGCATTTTATTGTCCGGCTGCAGTAAAGACAATGACTATAATACTGCTACAACAGGTAAAGGAAGTCTTAACATCAAATTAACAGCAGACGACAGCACACAAAATGTAATTACGCGAGCAGAAGAGACAACATTACCTAATGTGAATGATTTTACTATATCCGTTCTACAAGGTGATGAAGTAAAGTATTCGTGTGATAAATTCAGCCAATATTCGGATGAAGTTTTATTTCCTATTGGCCAGTATACCCTAAAAGCCTCATACGGGCAACTTCATAATGAAGGTTTCAATATGCCTTATTTTGTAGGCATTCAAGAGTTTTTAATCGAGGACGAAAAGGAAACAAATGTAGAAGTGACCTGTTACCTGGCCAATGTTAAGGTATCAGCCACCTATACAGAAAATTTCAAGAAATACTTCTCCGACTACTCTCTGAAAATAAATTCTGAAGGGAACTCTCCTATTCTGTTTGGCAAAGGAGAAACACGAACTTGCTATTTCAAACCGGGCAAAATAACCCTTATGCTGAACCTGACAAAAAAAGACGGAGGCGTTCAATCCAGTTATCAGCCCATTGTTATAGACAATGCGCTTGCACAGCATCATTATAAATTCAATTTTGATGTAAATGCAGGCAGTTCCACTGTAAACATCACTTTTACGGACAAAACAGAAATTGTTACACATACCATTGACGTTTCGGACGGAACCATGCGTACAGATCCTCCATTCTTTATACTTAATGGTTTTACCAGTAATACCGTACTGGATATAAAAGAAGGGAAAGAAGCTGATAATCCTTTATCTGTATATTTGAATGCACGTTCCGGTATCGAAGAGTGTATATTGACTACATCATCATCTTCACTCATTTCACAAGGATGGCCTGCCGATATAGACTTAGCTAACCTATCCACCGACAAACTGCAATTATTGCAATCATTCGGTTTGCAGCTCAAAGGGCTCGGAACCAATAAAGACAAAATCGCCACTATCGACTTCACCAATGTCATCCCCCATCTGGAGTATGACAATGGAACTCTCAGTACTTTTAAACTTGTAGCCAAGGACAAATTGAAAAAAGTAAATGAAGATGAAGCTATATTGAAAGTCAACAGTCTCAGTAATCAATTTTCAGTAGCCGTACCCGAAGTATTGGCATCAGGCTCTACATATGTCGATTTGACAGTTACCTTAGACGGCAAACCGGAAACGATAAAAGCCAGCTACATATTATATGGTGCTTTACAAGATTTAACCTGCGGACTTCTGTCTACAGAGGAAGACGGTATCACACATCATATTCGTGTCACATTTCCTGTTAAAATAACATCTTCCACACAAATGACAGTAACTTGTGGACGTAAGAAAACGACATTTACTTTATCCGTAAACTAATAGAACATATACTTTAGTATGAAAAAATCAGCATACATAACAATACTGTTTTTAATGTGTACACTCTCATTTGTTTCTTGCGAACGTGAACAGTACCTTGAAAAAGAAGAGAATAAGGCAGAAGCGACTTCAGAAGGTCAAATCAATTTATCTTCTCTAAAACTGGCAGTAGATGTCAATGCCAACACGACAACGCGTGCTAATACCCGTACAATTGATACACAGGACTATATTATTCGTATCTATAGCCGTGAAAATGGCAACAAGCTCATACAAGAGTGGAAATACAGTGAAATGCCAGAAATATTTTCCTTAAAGGTGGGCAGCTACACCGTAGCTGCATTCTCGCATGATGTACTACCTGCCGAATTCGAAAGGCCCTATTACTACGGGAAAGAAGACTTTGAAATTTTAAAAGATCAGATTACCGATATCACGACTCTGCAATGTGTACTTCGCAGCATTAAAGTAACAGTAGAATATGACGATAAGTTGTTGGCTTTATTAGGCAATGATGTGAAAGCCAATGTCGTTGTAGGACAAGGTTCTTTGGATTTTGTAAAAGACGAAACACGAGCAGGTTATTATCAGGCCATCAGCGAAAACGCCAATGTCATTACTACACGCCTTACCGGAACAGTAGAAGGCGAAAACGTGAATATAGACAAAGGATTCCCGCAGGTAAAAGCCGGTGTACACAAAATTATCAAATACACACTGAAAGATATTGATGAAGACGGCAGTACCGAAGGAGGTAATGCCAACATAAGTATCCGCATTGACGTAACCTGCACTACTGTTGAACAGGACATCATAGTTGATCCCGATGAAGATATAGTTCCCGATGAGCCCGATGAACCGGACAATCCGGATGATCCGACCGGCGAGCTACCCACTATCAAGGGAGACGGGTTTGACATATCCAAAGCTATCGTATTACCTGAAACGACGCGTCCAGAAAATCCTTATCCGGTAGTAGTAAACATTGCCGCTATCAACGGCATTGCCAATCTGAAAGTCACAATCGACTCCGATGTACTGGACGAAGACGCTTTGGCTGACGTCAATCTAAAGAAAGACTTTGATTTGGCTCATCCGGGAGAACTGAAAGAAGCATTGGAAGGATTAGGCTTCCCGGTAGGTGAAAATGTTCTCGGTAAAACCAACTTGGAATTCAATATCACTCAATTCACCGGATTGCTGACTATGTTGAATCCGGGTACTCACAATTTCATCATTACGGTTGTAGATGCCAAAAACAATAAGACAACTGAAACACTAACACTTGTCTGGAGTAATTAATAGCTATGAAACGAACTATATATAACATATCGGCACTACTTTTTTTCATTCTTACGGCTATCAGTTGTCGTGAAGATGACCTGAATGAGAGCGGTTTGCTCAAACTGAACATCGGAATAAAAGATAAAGTAACAACCGTTACACGTACTTTGTCTGACGAGGAGTTGAATACTCTAAAGGAGAATGCTCAAATACGTATATACAGCGGCAAGGGACTGATACGGAAATATAAAGGAACCGCTGAAATGCCTTCGGAAATGCAACTGGCAGTAGGTGACTACAATATCAAAGTAGTAGCAGGCGACTCTGTTGCCGCTTCTTTTGACAAGACATTCTATCGGGGGGAAAAGGCATTCAGCATTCAAAGCGGTCAAACTTCTTCCGTAGATGTAGAATGCATCATCGCCAATACGCTGGTCACGGTAGAGTTTGCCAAAAGTCTGGCACAAGCATTCCAAAGTTACGAAGTGCAAATAGCCTCGTCGGCAGGTAGCCTGACATTTACCTCGGACCATGCCGATGCTGTCGGTTACTACATGATTCCGACCGATAACGCCGAATTATCGTGGACTTTTAAAGCAACTACTCTCAGCGGATACGAATATACCCGTACAAATACTCTAACCGTCGCACCTACCACCCGCTATGATTTAACTTTCGGTTATGAAGAGAGCGATGATAGCTATAATGACGGCGGTGCCACCCTTACACTTGATATAAATACCGAACCGTTGGAGACAAGTACAGTCGAAGTTCCGGTCTATAGACGTCCCAGCATCACCGGGAAAGGTTTTGGAGCTGAAAACGAGTTGTTCGTTGAATTAAACAAAGGAACAGAACAGGAGTTCTGGATAGCGACTTCGTCTTTATTAACGAAAGCCCTTGTCAGTTGTGACCAATTTACAAGTTTAGGTCTCCCCGTCAATTCATTCGATATTATAGCCATGAATAATGAGGATAAAAACTTATTCAGTGGTTACGGGGTCGATATTGTGTCCAAGTATAATGTCAACACCGGTCAGGGCAACGTTAAAATAGGCCTTTCAGCTTCTTTTATGCAGAAATTGTCACAGAAAGAAGGAGTATATGACATACAAATCAATGCTACTGATGACAATAAGTTGCAACGTTCTTCCGTGTTCCGCTTCATCGTATCAGATGCGATTGTGGTTACTACCAATGTAATAGATGCGGAAGTTTGGGCTACAAAAGCTACCCTTCGCGCCTCATTAGCAAAAGAGACAACCGAGCCCCTTGCTTTCAAATATCGTATAAAAGGTACAACCAGCGAATTTACCGTTCCCGCCCAAAGAGTTGCCGATTCCAAGTTGCTTTATGCCAATATCGGCAATTTGGCTCCCGGCACGACTTACGAATATTGGGCGCTGGCCGGAAATTCCGCCTCAACAATCATCAGCCGGTTTACTACCGAATCAACAACCCAATTGGAAAATGCAGGATTTGAATACTGGACAGAAGGCACACCAATGCTTGTTTACGGTTCCGGGCAATCCATGTGGTGGGACAGCGGTAACCACGGTTCCTCAACGGCCAATATCAACATCACGACTTACGGTACGGAATATAAACACAGCGGAAATTTCTCAGCCAAGCTACAGTCCCAAAAAGCAGGACTGATGGGAGTATATCAATTTGCTGCAGGTAACCTGTTTGCCGGAAAATATATAAAAACCGAAATGTCCGGTGTAAGAGGCAACGGCGTTTTGGGTTGGGGACGCCCCTTTAGCTCCCGCCCTACAGCTTTGAAAGGGTACATCCGCTATGAACCCCAAACCGTCAATATGACAAACAATTGCAGCTATATCAACGAAGGTGATATGGATAAAGGATTTATATACATAGCTTTAGGCAACTGGGTAGGCGAAACATCCAATGGAGAGACTTGGCCCGTCATTGTTAAAACCAACTTCAAAGACGGAAACAGTGCTAAGCTTTTTGACCCTAACGACATTCATATCATTGCTTATGGTGAAAAGACATGGGATGAAGCTACTGCCGGAGACGGAATGATTGAATTCGAGATTCCCATTGAATATCGTAATATGGATACTAAACCCACCAGTATCATTTTGGTAGCCTCTTCCAGTAAGTATGGAGACTATTTTACAGGCGGCATCAATAGCACAATGTGGCTTGATGACCTTAAGTTGGTATACGAATAATACATTATTCGCGTGAAAAGAACTATTATATACATATGTATCCTGTTGCTGATATTGCCCTATACGGCAATACAGGCACAAGATTTTAAGCGATCTATCGAGTTGAAGACCTTTGTTCCGAAAGGACAATGGATTATAGGCAATTCTATCTCCTACTCGGAACACAATGAGAGTAACTATAACTTTCTCATTGTAGAGGGAATCAATTCCGACGGATATACCTTTAAAGTAAGCCCGATGCTCTGTTATGCATTCAAAGATAATCTGGCGGCAGGCGGTCGTTTCAGTTACGCCCGTACACTGACCAAGTTAAGCGGAGTCACCATCAATGTAGATGATGACAATCAATTCGACTTGGACGATATGTACCAGTTGAAACACTCTTATGCCGCTATGGCAATGATGCGCAGTTACATCAGCTTGGGAAACAGCAAACGTTTCGGATTGTATTGCGACATACAGTTACAGATGGGAGGCAGCCAGTCTAAAGTAATCAACGGAACCGGTGAAGATGTCACAGGAACTTATTCTACCTCTACCGACATTAATATTGGTGTAGCTCCGGGAATGGTTGCTTTCATCAACAATTATACGGCAGTGGAAGTCAGTGTGGGTGTTTTGGGATTCGATTTCAGTAAAACCCGGCAAACCACCAATCAGGTATATATAGGCGAGCGCTCTTTAAATTCCGCGAACTTTCGCATCAATTTGTTTTCCATTGGTTTAGGCATCGCCTTTTATTTATAAGAAAGATGAAGATACGAACGATATTAACATATATATTCTGTAGCATGGCAAGCATTTGTTTCGCACATATACAACCGGGCGATACGCTCCGTACCATAACCGGACGCGATTCATTGATTCGCGAAACGGTGTTTGTGCATGATACAATCTATGTGCAGGCGCCAAAAGATATAATAAAACCGGAAGATGTGATGCACACAAAAGCTATCGGACGTTATGATCGCGGCATCATTAATTACCGTTTCATACCTAAAGGCAAATGGATTGGCGGGGCTACGGCATCCTATGTTGATTTTGACAGTAAAGACAGTCGCTTGCTATTTTCTTTATTGAAAAATTTCGACTGTCATGCCCGTACTGTTTCCGTAAAGCCATTCATCGGTTATGCCATACGGAATAATATCACCATCGGTGCCAAACTGGGTTATAACCATACCGTTGCACAGTTGGATAATCTGGCATTGAATATGGACGACCTTGATTTTTCATTGAAAGACATACGCTATACAGAAGACACCTACAGCCTCGGTCTTTTCCACCGCTCCTATGTAGGTCTGGATGCCGGCAGACGTTTCGGACTATTCAATGAGACAACACTCTCGTTCAACACCGGAACTACCCGCTTCTCTCGTGGAAAAGATTCCGCAGAGACCACCGCAACAGAGTCCGAGAATACTTTCAGAAGTACAGAAACCACCCTCTACGAACTACATTTGGGCATCAACCCGGGGGTAGCAGTATTTATCATGCAGAATGTTTCTGCCGAAGTATCTTTCGGAGTAATCGGGTTTAAATATAGCAGTGAGAAACAGAAGAATAATCTGGGAGAAACCGGTAAACGCCATAACAGCGGCGCTAACTTCAAGATTAACTTATTCAATATAAATATAGGTATCACCCTTTGCTTGTAACAGAGAAATATGGATAAAAAAGTGTATATGCAAATCCGTTTAGGATGTTTCTTGATCATGGCAGCTGTTCTAAGCGCCTGCATTGAGAATGATGTACCCTATCCGTACATCAAGCTCTTTGTTACCGGTACCGAAATAGACGGGCAGATAGGAAGCGCCGTCATTTCCAATGACGACCGTACGGTAACCGTCAATCTGGAAGATACGGTAAACATGAAGAAGGTACACATCAAAAGCATCAGTGTGACCGATGGAGGGCGTTGCAGCCTGCCCAATGATACAATCATTGATCTCAGTAACCCATATCCGTTGACTTTATCATTATATCAAGATTACCAATGGACTTTGAAAGCCAACCAGACTATAGAACGGCGATTTACTGTAGAAAACCAGGTAGGCGCTGCTGTCTTTGACGAGAAAGAGCGTTTTGCCTCAGTCAACATCAGTACCAAAGGTAGCTTAAAGGACATTAAACTGACCGACCTAAAACTTGGTCCCACCGGTTCTACTATCAACATGAGCAGTGGCATTCCCTACTTAGAATGGCAGCAACAAGGTAATTACGCTAAGGCAAACGTAGTCGTCAACTTCCGAGATTTTATCGTAATGGAAGAATGGACACTTTATGTATTCCAAGTGGAAACCAATGTAGTCACCAAGTCGGCAGATGGTTGGGTCAATGTAGCCTGGCTCTACGGAGAAGGAGTTGAAGGTATGGAAAACGGCTTTGAACTGAAGGAGAAAGATGCGGAAGAATGGCAGGTAGTAGACGCCTCATACATCACTACCAATGGTGGAAACTTCACGGCACGTATTCCTCATCTGAAAGCCGGAACAACTTATATATGTCGCGCCTATTCGGGTGAAGACAAAGGTGAAGAAATAGAGTTCTCCACCGGAACGGCTGTGGAACTTCCTAACGGCTCGTTTGATGAATGGCATAAGGCGGGCAAGGTATGGGAGCCATGGGCAGAAGACGGTAAGCCCGTTTGGGACAGCGGAAATGACGGTGCAACCACTCTGGGAGAAAGTATCACCGTGCCTACAAGCGATATATGGAGCAGCTCACCAGCCGGAGGACAGGCTGCACAGTTAGGCTCTAAGTTTGTTGGTCTGGGCACTGTGGGTAAATTCGCTGCCGGTAATTTGTTCATTGGCGAATATGTCCGCACAGACGGAACCAATGGCATTTTGAACTTCGGCAAGGAATTTACGGCACGTCCCACCAAACTAAAGGGTTACTATAAATATACCACAGCTCCTATTAACTATTTACCCTCCAAGTTGAACACGGATGATTATAACCGCTTCTTGCCTTATCAAGGCAAGCCGGATACATGTTCAATATATATAGCTTTGGGTGATTGGGACGCTCCGATAGAAATCAGAACTAACCCCAAAGACCGTAAACTGTTCGACAAAAACGACCCGCATGTCATCGCTTATGCAGAGTTCAACAGCGGTACAAGTGTAAGTAATTACACTCCGTTGGAGTTAACTTTACAATACAATTCAACCAACCGTATACCAACCCATCTCGTTGTGGTATGTTCGGCAAGTAAATATGGCGACTACTTTACCGGAGGTGCAGGAGCCACGTTGACAATAGATGAATTCAGTTTGGAATATGATTATTAAAAATATGAGAATGTTACGTTACATATTGACAATATTCGCAGTACTGGCAGCGTTTACCGCTTGTCGGGAAGAGGGCGACTCGCTTTCCACTACAGGCAAGGAGAAAGGCCGGCTCGTACTTGGAGCAATAAGCATAGAAGCAGAAGAAACACATACCCGTGCGGTTACCATTCCCAAGCCTCAACCCGAAGAGGTGATTATAGAAATAATAGATCCCGATAACTTTGTTGTAGAAAGTGGAAATATAGACCATTATGCCAATGGGATAGAACTTTTTGTAGCCCAATATACACTGCGTGCTTACTACGGCAATAAGCAGACCATGGGGGATAGTCCCTATTTTGAAGGAACGGTAACTTTTTCGGTCACTGAAGGAGCAACAACCCAAATAGGAACTATTACCGCTAAGTTGGCAAATGCCATCATCATTCCGAATATACCTACCAGCATTGTTGACCACTTTATCGGTGTACCCACATTCTATGTCTCTAAAGAAGGAGAAGAAAAGAGAGCTGTGACTAACGGACAGGCATTGTATGTGCTGCCGGGAGAATATACATTGGGTTTGGAAGGCACAAATAAACTTGGAGTAGCTGTCAACAATACTCAGCAACTGAATACTGAGGCAGGAAAAGTATACAATATCAATGGAGATTTAAAATTACCGATTTTAGAGTTACCCGACCAAACAGCAGGGGCATGGGCAAAGAGACTTTATATAACTCCTGTAAATGCGACAAATTCCAAAGGGGAAAAATACACGCCTAAAGGTGTTATTTATAAGATACTACCTAAAAACTCTTCCGATTGGGATAATGCTATAAGCATACAAGACAATGAAGGCACAGGAGAAAAGGTTATATTCACAGGACTCACACCTGGAACAACATATCAAGTCAGAGCAGAGATGGCATCAATCATATCTAATGTAATAGATGTTCAAACAGAGTCTATAATCAACATTCCTAATGGTAATTTAGATACATACACCATAACCGATGGTGTAGATGGGAATAGCACAAAACGAGGAGCCGTATATCAATGGTATACATCCAAAGACAATATTGATTCTTGGTGGACTACTTACAATGAGACTGCTGCAGAATATATGGTAGCATCTTCGTTTAGCGATAGTAGTAGGTCAAATACACGTCCAACCACAGATACTGCAATTAACTCTGGTTCTGCGGTTCTAATTATGACAACAGGATTTGGATATGGTGCTAGTATGGGTATAACAATACAAAACCCAAAAAAGACAGCTACAGGCTTCCTCAAGATAGAAAAGCATGAGTTTAAATCTAGACCAACAGCATTATCTTTTTATTATAAATATTCGCCATATAACAATGATGAGCCACTCATTCAAATTGACGTATATTCATCAAATCAAGTTATTGGAACAGGGAAACTAATTTCTCCATATCTAGCTTCATATAGTTCTAACAAAACGAGACTTAATATTTCGTATGAGAATTATTATAGTACGGTTGATGCCATAAGCATCCAATTTGTTTCTGGAACGAAACATACTGAAGTTACTAAAAGAGATAATGCTAAGCCAAAAGATGCCATGCCTGCACATATCGGCAGCCAACTATACATAGACGAAGTTGAATTGATTTACGAATAACCCATAACCCTATATTAGCAATGAAACAATATTTATCCCTCCTTCTATTCCCCCTTCTTCTGGCATCATGCAGCAGCAACGATGCTCCTGAAGTAACCGAGTACGGATATATTAATCTGAATATAGATACCAACCCCGAAATATCCGTAGCTACAACACGTGCAGGAGATGCTGAAACAAATGTCTCCACCTATCTGATAACCATTAAGAGCGGAAGCACTACCCATTTGAGCCAAAAACCTTATAATATCATCCAATCGACACCTTTAAGGTTTGAGGCCGGTACATATAGCATTATAGCAGAAAGCTGTATCAGCAATGATGCAGAAATGGCTAATGACAACTGGGGCAAAGCACGCTATTACGGAAGTCAAGAAATAAATGTTGTTACCTCACAAACTGTTAATGCAGATATTGTATGTACCATGCAGAATGCAAAAGTCAATGTGGAATATGATAAGAGCTTCAAAGACATCTTCGGCAAAAACCCGGAAAAGCCATACAGTGTCACTCTCTATCGTGTTGGCAAACAAGAACGCTCTTTGAAGTTTGATGAAAATGCTTCTTTCAGTACTCAATCCGCTTATTTCAACATTCTGGAAGAAGCAAATTATAATAAACTCATATATACCATTACAGGCTATTATAATGGAAAGGAAGTACTGAAAGAAGGAGAAATAAATGCTCTTGAACCACGTAAATGGGTAAAACTAACCATTAAAGCCACGCAAACCGGAAAAATAGAGTTAGGAATAGCAGTAGACTCATCAGTCACTGAAGAAAATAAAGATTTCGATGTAAATCCCTATGCCTGACAAATCCTGATTCTATCTTATATCAATAACAGTCAAACGCATCATGTATTTACCCGTAATACATGATGCGTTTGGCTTTAACCGATAATGCGTTTGTCCCCTACGCATCATGCAATTCTTTCCGATACATCCTCCGTTTATCTACCTAATACTGTTTTACACCCCTCCCCTTCCACCCTCCTGAAACCTCCTATTCATGCGGGATAGCGGGTGGAACCCCATATCGCAGACTGCACATCCCGACAATTCCAATGACGTATCTCAGCTTCCCGGACAACACACCTTAGTCCCCCTGACCTCACACTTCAGCTCCCTTAACCACGGGCATTTGTCTTGCAAACCACAGGCATTTGAAGAGTTGAGGTGTGAGGTTAGGGGGACTAAGGTGCGGCATTAGGAAAGCAAAAAGCCGCTTCCACCCGCTATCCCGCATGAATAGGAGGTTTCAGGAGGGTGGAAGGGATGCAGGTGCAAACTAAAATCCAAGAAAATCCTCTATTCTTATATATATGATAATCTGTTTTGATGTACATCAAAACAGATTATCATTATAGGAAAAAAAATTAGTTCTGGACTTACTTCAGCCGTTTCAGCGTAATCACCACCACCTCACTCGGTGCAAACAAGCGGATATTCTTGTTGGAAGTACCGATGCCGTTGGTAATGATAATCGGAGTGTTATTAGAATTATACCTCAACCCAGTGAGGAAACGTTGTCCGTAATGAGAGGGAATGATAGGTGCGTACAAACCGAATAAAGTAACCTGTCCGCCATGCGTATGCCCGGCAAGAACCAAGTCGGTATTGGTAATAGGAACATCTTCGGCATAGTCGGGAGTATGCGTCAGCAGTATAACGAAGTCATCGGGAGAAAGGGAAAGTGTAGGCGACTGCCCGTTCTGTTCGAGGTTGAAAGGGTCGCGCACTCCGGCTATCACAATCCGTTCGCCGTTCCGCTTTAAGGTATCCACCTTATGCTCCAGCAGACGGATGCCCTGACGCTCCATTTCTTTCAGAATATCATCATAGCAGGCCTCATAATCGTTGTTTCCAAGAACGGCATAAGTACCCAAAGGCGTCTTTACAGCTCCCAATGCCGCTATCACATCGGGAACATATCCGCAACCCTCATGCAAATCACCGCCTATCAGCAAGGCATCGGCTTTCAGGTCATTCAACAGGCGGGTTATATCTCCCAAACCTTCCTCTTTCAGCAAGCTCCGGTAATGCAAATCGGAAACAAAAGCCAGCCGGCAACCGTCGAATGAAGCCGGGACATCACGATGCGCAAACTCATATTGCTTGACGCGCTTCACATTTTTATATCCGGACGCGGACGATTTGGAGACGCTAATGGAATACTCGGCAGGAAGCGGCGAAGTAAAATTCTGTGTGGACTGACAAGAAGAAAGAAACAACACCGCCAAAACTGAAACAAACAGCAGGCTCTTAAACTCCCTATAAAACATCACTTGGCACATAGGCTTATCTTTATTGTTTTAACGAAATAAATAATTTTACTCAAACAGTAGTGCAAAGATAACAAATCCTTTGACTATCTTTGTACTATAACTTTCTAAAAAATCAACATGGAAGCAATAAAATCCAACTCATTCCGCGCATGGGTACTTGCCGCCCGCCCCAAGACACTAACGGGAGCAATCATTCCTGTACTGATAGGTTCTTCACTGGCATTTGCTGACGGAAATCTTGACATTATCCCGGCATTGCTGTGCGCACTGTTCGCTTGCGGTATGCAGATTGCCGCCAATTTCATCAACGACCTATACGATTATCTGAAGGGCAGCGACCGTACAGACCGCCTCGGTCCGGAACGTGCCTGCGCGCAAGGATGGATTACTCCTGCAGCCATGAAACGAGGAATTACCGGTATGCTTATATTCTCCTGCCTCATGGGGTGCGCACTGCTGCAACAATGTTGGGGAAAATTGCCGCATGGCGGTTGGGAACTGATTCTGTTGGGATTGCTCTGCGTGATATTCGCTTTCCTATATACCACCGTCCTCTCCTACCGAGGTTGGGGAGATTTGCTCGTATTGGTATTCTTCGGTTTCATCCCCGTAGGCGGAACATACTATGTGCAGGCCCATGCCCTTACCGCCGACGTATGGATAGCGTCACTTATCTGCGGACTGGTAATAGATACCTTATTGGTAGTGAACAACTACCGCGACCGCGAGCAGGATGCCCTCAGCGGCAAACGCACGCTGATTGTCCGCTTCGGCGAGCCTTTCGGCCGTTATCTGTATCTGGGATTGGGCATAGCCGCCGTTTTGCTAAGCCTGTGGTTTGTCCATACCGCCAAGATAGAACCGCTTGCTTTTATCTGGGCCCCCTGCATCTACCTGTGCCTGCACGTGCTGACTTGGCGTAAAATGGCAGCTATACGAAGCGGTAAAAAACTAAACAGCATATTAGGTGAGACTTCACGTAATATGCTGTTCTTCGGCTTGCTGCTAAGCCTTGCGTTTATTCAGTAACGATTACTTCTTTCCATACATTCTTTCGTAGTATTTCTGATAATCGCCGCTGGTAACTTCTTCCACCCAGCCTTGATTGTTCAGATACCACTCGATGGTCTTCACGATGCCGGTCTCGAACTTCGTTTCGGGATACCAGCCTAAGGCATCCGTTATCTTGGCGGGGTCTATGGCATAGCGCTGGTCGTGACCGAGACGGTCTTTCACGAAGGTTATCAAATCTTCGTTTATCCAGCTGATGTCAATCTGTCCGCCGGCATCTTTGACTTGCTTTTTAAGTACGGCGCGATATTCGGGTTTCTCTTCCATCAGGCGGCGGATAGTGGCGATAGTCAGTTTTACAATCTCCAAGTTGGTCTTTTCGTTATGACCGCCCACGTTATAAACCTCACCCTCTACTCCTTTGCGCACAACAAGGTCGATAGCCTTGCAGTGGTCTTCCACATACAGCCAGTCGCGCACATTGCTTCCGTCACCGTATACCGGAAGATTCTTGCCTTCAAGGATATTCTTTATAATCAGCGGAATAAGTTTTTCCGGGAAATGGTACGGCCCGTAGTTATTGGAACAACGGGTAATAGTGACCGGCATTTTATAAGTGTCATGGTATGCCATCACTACCATATCGGCACTTGTCTTGGAAGCGCTGTACGGGCTGTGCGGGCATAGCGGGGTGTTTTCCGTAAAGAAGCCTTCCGCTCCCAACGAGCCGTAAACTTCGTCCGTAGATACTTGGTGATAGCGCACACCGCTACGCCAAGTGGGATAACCGGATTCATCCTTGCCCGTTACCCATGCGCGACGGGCAGCGTCAAGCAGATTCTGGGTTCCCAAAATGTTTGTCGTCAGGAAGAGCTGCGGATTCTCAATGCTGCGGTCTACGTGACTTTCGGCGGCGAAGTTCACCACATAGTCAAATTTGTACTTCGCAAACAGTTCGTCCGCAAGGACACGGTCGCAAATGTCACCCTTAACGAAGAAACAACGTTCGTCGTCAATGTCTTTGGCAATAGTACCCAGATTTCCTGCATAAGTCAGGGCATCCAATATTACCACTTTTATATCATCGTGCTTTGCCAGAATGTATTTTATATAATTAGCTCCGATAAATCCGGCGGCGCCGGTCACAAGATAAGTCTTCATATATTTATATAGTTATGAATTATGAATTAGTTCGGTATGAGTCTGCAAGTTCCATCAGGTATTTGCCGTATTCCGTCTTGCCCAGTTGTTCACCGAGACGGTAGAGTTGGTCGAGGTCTATCCAGCCTTTACGCCATGCTATTTCCTCGATGCAGCTCACACGGAAGCCCTGACGGTTCTGTATGGTAGCCACGAAATTGCTGGCTTCGAGCAGACTGTCGCAATTGCCCGTATCGAGCCAAGCAAAACCACGGCCGAACAGTTCCACCTTCAGCGTGCCTTCTTCCAGATAAAGACGGTTGAGGTCGGTAATTTCATATTCGCCGCGGGCGGAGGGCTTCAAGGCGGCAGCCTTTGCTGTCACTGTGGAGTCGTAGAAGTATAAGCCGGGAACTGCATAATTACTCTTCGGCTGTGCGGGCTTTTCTTCCAAAGAAATGGCCTTGCCGTCGGTATCGAACTCTACCACGCCGTATGCACGCGGGTCTTTTACATAGTAACCGAAGATGCACGCGCCTTTCTCTATGGAAGCCGCACGCTTCAACATGGCGGAGAAACCCTGCCCGTAGAACATATTGTCGCCCAGAATAAGGCAGCCCGGCTCACCGTTCAAGAATTCGGCGCCAAGCACAAAAGCCTGTGCCAGTCCGTTGGGATTCTCCTGTACCTTATAAGAAAAAGACATTCCAAGCTCTTCGCCCGTTCCTAATAAATCGCGAAACATAGGCAAGTCGCGCGGAGTGGAGATAATCAGCACTTCACGTATTCCCGCTAACATCAATGTAGAGAGGGGGTAGTAAATCATGGGCTTGTCGTAGACAGGCATTATCTGTTTGGAGATAGCCTTGGACAATGGATAGAGACGAGTGGCACTGCCACCTGCAAGAATAATTCCTTTCATATTTCAGTTCTTTATTGGATTGACTTCAAATGTAGAATAAAATAAGAAGGAGGACTATGCCCCACGGCTCTCGTTGCTATTCAGGACACAAAGTTCTGAAAAAGTTCTGACATGGCAAAATTATAAAGTCAAAATCAGCCTGCAAGCTCTATGACCTCAAGGTCCTTGAACACGCCGTTGTCTACTGCGAAACGCACCATAGTACGCACTTTATGAAAGCCGTAGATACCTGCCGCACCGGGATTTATATGGAGCATTCCCAGTGTCTTGTCAAATTTCACCTTTAATATATGCGAATGCCCACTGATGAACAGCTTGGGGGGATGCACCAAGATACTTCCCTGTATGGACGGGTCGTACTTGCCGGGATAGCCGCCGATGTGTTTCATCAGCACCTCGGCGCCGTCTACCGTAAAACGGAGCGTTTGCGGATAGAGCCGGCGCAGGTCTTGCCCGTCTATGTTGCCATACACTGCACGGAACGGACGGAAAGCCGCCAGCTTCTGCGCCACTTCCAATGTACCGATGTCACCCGCGTGCCATATTTCATCACACGGTTCAAAGTATTGCAGGTACTTCTCATCCCAATATCCATGCGTATCCGACAGTAAACCAACTTTTGTCATTTTTCCTTTGTTTATATGTGCAAAGGTAGCTATATTTGGAAAATAAACCTAATCTTATGGAGAGCAGATATTTCAAACGCGACATCAGTTGGCTGTCATTCAACTACCGGGTATTGCTGGAAGCAGAGGACGATACGTTGCCGCTATATGAGCGCATCAACTTTATATCCATATACTCGTCCAACCTGGAGGAGTTCTACAAAATACGTGTAGCCGACCATAAAGCCATTGCTACCGGAGCCGCACACAGCGATGAAGAGAGTGTGCAGTCTGCCATGCAACTGGTGGCGGAAATCAACGAAGAAGTAAACCGCCAGCTGGAAGAACGTATCCGCATCTACGAACAGAAGATACTGCCCGCACTGAGACAGCACCACATTATTTTCTATCAAAGCCGCAACGTAGAGCCTTTCCATAAAGAGTTCCTGAGACGCTTCTTCCGCGAGGAAATCTTTCCGTATCTCACTCCCGTGCCCGTCAGCAAGGATAAGGTCATATCATTTCTGCGCGACAACCGTCTGTATCTTGCCGTGCGCCTGTATCTGAAAGGCGTACCTTTGGATGACCCCAACCGCATACAGTATTTTGTGATGAAGCTGCCCTACAGCAAAGTGCCACGCTTCATCGAACTGCCCAAGCACGGAAAGAACTACTACCTGATGTTCATCGAGGATATTATCAAAGCCAACATAGACACCATCTTCCCCGGCTATGACGTGGACAGCAGCTACTGCATCAAGATTTCGCGGGATGCGGACATACTGATAGATGAATCTGCCAACACATCCGAAATCATAGAACAGGTAAAGACAAAAGTAAAGAAACGCAAGATAGGCGCAGTCTGCCGTTTTGTGTACGACCGTGCCATGCCCGACGATTTTCTGGACTTCCTTGTAGACGCTTTCCGCATCAACCGCCAGGAGTTGGTGCCGGGCGACAAGCACCTCAACATGGAAGACCTGCGGCATCTGCCCAATCCGAACAATTCCGTACGCCCCATCCGCAAGCCACAACCGATGAAGCTGAACTGCCTGGACGAACGGGAATCTATCTTCCGGTATGTAGAGAAGAAGGATTTGCTGCTGCACTACCCGTACCACTCTTTCGAGCACTTCATCCACTTCTTGTACGAAGCTGTACACGAGCCCACCGTACGCGAGATTATGGTAACACAGTATCGTGTTGCCGAGAATTCCGCAGTTATCAATACCCTGATAGCCGCCGCACAGAACGGCAAGAAAGTAACCGTATTTGTGGAACTGAAAGCCCGTTTCGATGAAGAGAATAATCTGGCAACCGCCGAAATGATGAAAGCCGCCGGCATCAACATCCTGTTCAGCCTGCCCGGACTGAAGGTGCATGCCAAAGTGGCCCTTGTACTGCGGCGTGACAAGCTGGGACACAAACTACCCAGTTATGCCTATATAAGCACCGGAAACTTCAACGAGAAAACCGCCACACTCTATGCCGACTGCGGGCTGTTTACCTGCAATCCGGTACTTGTAAACGACCTGCACAACCTGTTCCGCACTTTTCAGGGTAAGGAAAATCCCGTGTTCCACCGCCTGCTGGTGGCACGCTTTAATCTGATACCCGAACTAAACCGCCTCATCGAACACGAAATAGAATTGGCAAAAAACGGAAAAGAAGGAAGAATCATACTCAAGATGAATGCCCTGCAGGACCCTGCCATGATAGAACGGCTGTACGAGGCATCACAGGCGGGAGTTAAGATAGACCTCATCGTGAGAGGCATCTGTTGCCTGATTCCCGGACGGAAATTCAGCCGTAACATCCGTGTAACACGTATTGTAGATACTTTTCTTGAACACGCCCGTGTATGGTACTTCGGAAACGGCGGAAAGCCGAAACTGTTTCTCGGCTCCCCGGACTGGATGCGCCGTAACCTCTACCGGCGTATCGAAGCTGTCACGCCCATACTGGACCCGGATTTGAAACGGGAACTGTCGGATATGCTTTCCATTCAGCTATCGGACAAGCGCAAGGCTTGCTTTGTAGACGACCACCTGCGCAACCGCTGGAAATCGGCGCGTCCGCAAAAGGAGAAGATACGGTCGCAATATACTTTCTATGAGTACTTGAAGAATTGAAAGTTGAGAGTTAGAGGATGGGAACAGGGAGCCGGGAGGACTCTTGTAACATTTCTGTAACATTTATGACATTTCCCTGCAATACAAAAAACGTTTCTTTGCAGCCAGAAATAAAATACATGTTATGGAAACTATCTATTTATGCATTGTCATCTTCCTGTTCGTCCTCGCGGTCTTCGACCTCGTTGTGGGTGTCAGCAATGATGCGGTCAACTTTCTACAATCAGCTGTCGGAGCAAAAGCAGCATCTTTCAAAACGATACTGTTTATAGCGGGTATCGGTGTATTTATCGGCGCCGCCCTATCTAACGGTATGATGGACATCGCCCGCCATGGTATCTACCAGCCGGAGCATTTCTATTTTGCGGAAATCATGTGTATCCTGTTGGCTGTGATGCTGACGGACGTAGTGTTGTTGGATGTATTCAACACAATGGGAATGCCTACATCCACTACCGTATCCATGGTTTTTGAATTGTTGGGCGGTACTTTCGCTCTTGCACTTATCAAAGTTTACGGCAGTGATACCCTCGGACTGGGTGACCTCATCAACACCGACAAGGCATTATCCGTCATCATGGCGATATTTGTGTCCGTAGCCATCGCCTTCTTCTTCGGTATGCTGGTGCAATGGTTGGCACGTATAGTCTTTACCTTCAACTATACCAAGAAGATGAAATACAGCATCGGTATCTTCGGCGGTATCGCAGCCACTTCCATCATCTACTTCATGCTGATAAAAGGTTTGAAAGACAGCTCTTTCATGACCCCGGAAAACAAACATTGGATACAAGACAACACCGCCATGCTTATCGGCTGTTTCTTTGTATTCTTTACCGTATTAATGCAAGTATTGCACTGGTGCAAAGTAAATGTGTTCAAGGTAGTGGTGCTGCTGGGTACTTTCGCTCTTGCCCTCGCCTTTGCCGGTAACGACTTGGTGAACTTCATCGGTGTGCCCCTTGCCGGATACTCTTCTTTCGTAGATTATACGACCAACGGCGCTGCCGCAGGTCCGGACGGCTTCCTTATGACCTCCTTGCTCGGCCCCGCCAAAACACCGTGGTACTTCCTCTTCGGTGCAGGCGCTATCATGGTTTATGCGCTTTGTACTTCCAAGAAAGCCCATAATGTAATCAAGACTTCCGTCGACCTTTCCCGTCAGGATGAAGGCGAAGAAAGCTTCGGTAGCACTCCCATAGCACGTACATTGGTACGTTTCAGCATGACAATAGCCAACGGGCTTTCCAGAATAATGCCCGAAAGCGGCAAACGCTGGATTGAAACCCGCTTCCAAAAGGATGAAGCCATTATTGCCGACGGTGCGGCATTCGACTTAGTGCGCGCCTCCGTCAATCTGGTACTCGCCGGTCTGCTGATTGCCTTAGGTACTTCATTGAAACTTCCCCTTTCCACTACTTATGTCACCTTCATGGTGGCAATGGGTACCTCGCTTGCCGACCGTGCATGGGGACGCGACTCTGCCGTATTCCGCATTACCGGTGTGCTGAGTGTTATCGGCGGCTGGTTCATCACTGCCGGAGCGGCATTCACCATCTGTTTCTTCGTAACCTTCGTTATCCATTTCGGCGGAACAATCGCTATCATCGCCCTTATCGGTCTGGCCGTATTCATGTTGATACGCAGCCAAGTAATGTACAAGAAGCGCAAAGAGAAAGAAAAAGGCAACGCCACCATCAAGCAGCTGATGCAAAGCACGGACAATATGGAAATTCTGGAATTGCTACGCACACACACCCGTGAGGAGCTTGGCAAGATACTGGAATTTACAGAAGACAACTTTGAACGCACGGTTACCGCCTTCCTGCACGAGAACCTGCGCGGACTGCGCCGGGCAATGGGTTCCGTGAAATTTGAAAAGCAACTGATAAAGCAGATGAAGCGTACCGGTACACTCGCCATGTGCCGTCTGGACAACAATACGGTGCTCGAAAAAGGACTTTACTATTATCAGGGCAATGACTTCGCCAGTGAATTGGTATATAGTGTGGGACGTCTTTGCGAGCCGTGTCTGGAGCATATCGACAACAACTTCAAGCCGTTGGATACAATCCAGAAAGGAGAATTTGCAGACGTAACGGAAGACATTGTTTATCTGCTTCAAGTTTGCCGTCACAAACTGGAGAACAACGATTACAATAACTTCGAGGAAGATATACGCAAAGCCAATGACCTGAACGGCCAACTTGCCCACCTGAAACGTGAGGAACTGCAACGTATTCAAAGCCAATCCGGCAGTATCAAAGTCAGCATGGTATATCTGACAATGATACAGGAAGCACAGAATATAGTAACTTACTCTATCAACCTGATGAAAGTAAGCAGGAAGTTCCAAGCGGAGGAATAATAAAAGTTACGGTTCTTTCAATCCCATTTTTTCTGCCCGTTGCAACATAAATGCACGGGCAGCTTCGTATTCATTAGGAATGACACCGTCCAATATGGCATCTTTAATGGCGCTCTTCAATGCGCCTACCTGCCGGCAAGGGGGCAGATTGAATATTTTCATAATCTCCTCACCGCTTACAGGGGGCTGGAAGTTACGGATACGATCGCGTTCTTCCAAGTCTTTCAGTTTCTGACGTACCAATTGGAAGTTATTCAGGAAACGCTGCTTACGCTCCATATTCTTGGAAGTGATATCGGCTTCACACAACGTCATAAGGTCGTCTATGTCATCACCCGCCTCAAACAGCAGACGGCGGACAGCCGAGTCGGTCACCACATCATCCGCTATCACGATAGGACGCATATGCAGACCTACCAGTTTCTGCACATATTTCATCTTCTCATTCATAGGGAGCTTCATTCTCCGGAAAATATCGGGTATCATCTTCTCGCCTATGAAATTATGGTTGTGGAATGTCCAACCGGCACGGGGCTCCCAACGTTTGGTCGCCGGTTTGGCTATGTCATGCAGAAGAGCTGCCCAACGCAGCCAAAGATTATCGGTCTTTTTACAGATATTATCGAGTACTTCGAGCGTATGATAGAAATTGTCCTTATGCGCTCTGCCATTGCGGGTCTCAACACCCTGCAAGGCTACCAACTCCGGGAAGATAAGTTGCAACAGGCCGGAGCGGTCCAAATCTATGAATCCTTTGGACGGGACGGGAGACAGCAATATCTTATTCAGTTCATCCGCAATCCGCTCTTTGGATATGATGGAAATGCGTTCTTTGTTGCGGCACAAAGACTCAAAAGTATCATCATCAATATAGAAATTCAGCTGGGTGGCAAAGCGGATGCAGCGCATCATACGCAAAGGGTCGTCACTGAAAGTGATGTCCGGGTCAAGCGGTGTACGAATGGTTTTCTCCTTCATATCCTCCATTCCTCCAAACGGGTCCACCAATTCTCCATAGCGATGCCGGTTCAGGCAAACCGCCAACGCATTGATGGTAAAGTCCCGCCGGTTCTGGTCATCCTCCAACGAACCGTCCTCAACAATAGGCTTGCGCGAATCGTGTGTGTAGGACTCCTTACGCGCACCCACAAACTCCACTTCCGTTCCATGATACTTCAACTGCGCCGTACCGAAATTCTTGAAAACAGAGAGATGAGCGCCACGGCCCAAACGTTTGGCAAGAGCCTCAGCCATAACGATTCCGCTACCTACCACTACCACATCAATATCTTTGGAAGGACGTTGCAGGAATATGTCACGCACGTAGCCGCCGACTACGTAACATTCCAATCCCAATTCATCCGCCGTTTCTGAAATACGTTTAAATATGTCGTCACTGAAACGCTGCTTCAGTTCTTCTGTTGTCAATTCAATCATTTGCCAATAAATCATTTTGAGGGTGCAAAGATACGGATATTATTTTTTATTTTTGTCCCCACTAACATCAAGAATGAAAATTATGAAGAAAGCAGCGTTCCTTGCGTGCCTTTGTTGCACGCTCTTCTCTTGCAGCAATGTAGAGAAAAAAGCAGGTGAGAAACTTCAAACAGCCCGCGAAGCCTTCGAGCGCGGAGATTACAGCGAAGCAAAAATGCAAATTGACAGTATCAAGATACTCTACCCGAAAGCTTTTGAAGCACGCCGCGAGGGCATCGGACTCATGCAACAGGTGGAACTGAAAGAACAGGAAAAGACCCTTGCCTACCTCGACAGTATGCTCCAAGAGAAGCAAAAAGCAGTGGATGCCATCAAAAAGAACTACACTTTCGAGAAAGACACCGAATATCAACGGATAGGGAATTACCTGCATCCCTCACAAGTAATAGAAAAGAACCTGCACCGTTCTTACCTGCGTTTTCAAGTAGACGAAACCGGCGTTATGAGCATGACTTCCATCTATTGCGGCCCGTACAACATTCATCACTTAGCCGTAAAAGTTACCGCACCCGACGGCAGCTTTGCCGAGACTCCCGCATCTAAAGACAGTTATGAAACAACTGATTTGGGAGAAAAGATAGAAAAAGCGGATTATAAGCTGGGAGAGGACGGCAATGTAATCGCTTTCCTCAACTTGAACAAGGATAAAAACATCCGCATCAACTATCTTGGCGAACGCTCCTATGCTACTACCATGACACCGAACGACCGCAAAGCGGTGGCGGCTGTTTATGAACTGGCACAGTTGCTGTCTTCCATCACAGAAATCAAGAAGAACATGGAAGAAGCCAACCTGAAGATTGAATTCGTGAAACGCAGGATAGAAGCCAAATCCATGCCTTAAAAAATCATTAACTACATTCTGACACCCTCTTTTATAAATTAGGATTCGCATTTGTCTCCTTTTCAGGAATGGCATATAGGTAATACACACTGTTCGGTACAAACTTCGTTCCGTCGGGGAAAGAAGTAAACCAATGGCCTTCGGGATTATACTCTTTATAAGTATCACCTTGCTGCCAGCAATCATATTTCTTCTCCGCTTCCTCTTTGGTCAACGGCACGCGCTCTACGGAACGTTGTGTGCGAAGAATATCGGTAATGCCAAATCCCTCACCCCACAGTTCGCGGCGACGTTCCAGCAAAATATCATCTACAAGCCGGTTTTGCGTCTTGCCGGTCAGATCATAGTCGGCAAGCCCACGGGCATTGCGCAACGTGTTCAACGGTTTCACGGCTTCTCCCGGCTGCCCATCGCGCGCCAATGCCTCTGCCGCTATCAAATACATCTCAGCGGAACGCATCACGACAATATCCCCGGTCTGGTCGGCACGGATACGGAACTTGCGATAACCCAAATATCCCTCACGCATCCACTGAAACAAATCCAGACGGATATCACCCGATTCAAAGGTATCCTTAAAATGCGGGTCTGCCATAAAACTGTTATACGCATCGGGAGTCACCACATCAATATAATAAAAATTATAGCTGGCATCGGACTGGCTTACAGATTGAGGATGCCCCCACATCCACTCGGTATTGGATATATCGTTAAAGCCCATATAGGTTTTAGCATCCGTCATCAAACTATATCCCTTAGCCGCTTCGAGCGCAGCTTCCGCCGCCTCACTCCACTGTCCGGTGAGCAAATACGCACGTGCCAACAATCCGTTGACAACACTTGAATTCGGTTTGAATTTAGAATTATCATCCGGACGGACATAGCCTTCAAGAAGTTCTTTAGCTTTATTCAAATCTTTGAATATCTGCGTATATATCTCTTCCAAAGTGGCCTTGCCTTTAGGCTCTGTCGTAGAAGCGGTAGGTTCTGTATAAAGCGGAACAGCCGGTGCGGCAGGATTTTTCAAATAAGTAAACTGGTAATGCTGCGCCAGATGCAGATAGCAGAAAGCCCGCAAAGCATAGGCCTGTCCCTGAGAATAACGAAAATCGGCTGTATTGTCATCACCGGTAGCAGTAATGGAAATAGCCGTATTACAGTTGTCAATAGTCTTATACATCAGATACCAGGCAAATGCAGTGCGGTTATTGGCAGGCATCACCACATCGTTAAACTGATAGGAAGAGTTGAAGCCATACATAGGACGTGATACTACATCATCCGCCATCATATCGTCCTGTAACATCAAGGCACGATAACCTATATTGGCATACGTGCTGCCGTACTCAAACAAGTTGTACCATGCACCGTTGAATATACGCCCCGCATTGGAAGGTACAGGAACAATGCCCGCATCTACTGAATCCGTAGGTTTGTTGTCGAGAAAATCTCCACTGCACGAAGACAGGACAGATAATAATCCCAGCGTGAAGATTGCTATATTTTTAATTGAAGTATTCATGTAAATAGTGATTTAGAATGAAACATTAATTCCTCCCGAAATGGAACGCATGGCAGGATACCGGTAATAAGTCAACCCAGTGATGCCCTGTTCCGGATCCATTCCCTGATTCTTGGAGAAAGTCAGAAGATTATCCGCTTGTACAAAGAGTTGCAGACTGTTCAGGCTGATTTTCTTTATCAACGGCTGCGGGAAGTTATAGGACAGCGTAATATTCTTCATTCGCAAATACGAATTATTGAACAGGTTACGGGTAGAATTTGAGTTCCAGCTATTGGATACCGTTTTCAAAGCCGGCACGTCCGTATAACGGTTCTCAGGTGTCCAGCGTTTCAGCATTTCGGTAGACCAAGCACGTCCGGGATTGCTTCCATTACTCCACAACATCGTAACGTCACGGTCCACAATATAGCCGCCTATACTGTATGCAAAGATTGCCGACAATTCAAATCCTTTGTAAGAGAACGCTGTATTGAAACCACCGTAAACCTTGGGAAGCGAGGACTTGTCTACATAATAATAATCTGCCTGTGCATAATCATTGGTGGTAGTGCGCCCGGTAATATTACCTTCCGCATCCTTCACATTTTTATACCACAGCGGATCGCCGTTATCAGGGTTTACCCCCGCCCATTCGCGCAGATAGAAATCATAGACCGAACGTCCCTCTTTCAGACGGGTAACCCCTGTAATGGGCATATCTTTCAGCGGAAGGTCAGTCACCACATTCTTATAATGTGTGAGGTTGGCGCCCATACGCCACATAAAATCGCGGGTATGTATCAGCATTCCTTTAAGGTCTATCTCAAAACCCGTATTCTTCAATGCACCGATATTTTCATCCATTGAAGTATAACCCAAAGAGGTTGCCAAAGGACGGGAGTACAACAAATCCTTGGAACGACGCTGGAAGAAATCGAACGAACCGGAGAAACGGTTGTCGAACAATGAGAAGTCGATACCGACATTGAGATTCAGATTAGTCTCCCATTTCAAATCGGGCGTTGCAAGGCGGTCGGACACCAAAGCATTCTCACCAGCTTGCGAAACAATGGAATAAAGTCCGCTACTGGCATAATAAGTACCCAGATTATCATTACCTTGCGCTCCATAGCTGGCTTTCAAAGTCAAGGCGGAAAGCCAGTCGGCAGTATTCTGCATGAAATCTTCACGGTCTATACGCCACGAAGCCCCCAACGACCAAAAATTACCCCAACGCGTACCCGGTGCAAAACGGGAAGAACCGTCGCGACGATAGGATGCGGAGAAAAAATACTTGCTTTGGTAGTCATACTGGGCATTGACAAGATAACCCAGTAGCGAGTAATCAATACGATAACCTGTGCCCGCAGTTACCAGTGAACCGACAGCCAGTTCCGGCATATCCGGTACAGCCATATTGCTGCGTGCGGCCTGCAACACATCATAACGGTAAGAGTAAGCCTCTTGTCCGGCAAGGATATTGAAATGATGTTCACCGAAGGTCTTATCGTAAGTCACAATATTATTCCATGTCCATGAGAAAGTACGGGTATATTCACGACTTGCTCCTCCACCTGTATTAACGGCGGGACCTATCTTAGGATTGGTATAATCCAGCGTATTGTAATCTATCAGATCAAAGTTGAAACTGGTCTTGAACTTCAACCCCTCCATAAAAGTAACTTCAAGGAAAGTGCGTCCTGAGAACTCATCCCGCATACGTTCTGACTTGTCGTTGGGCAAAGTGGCGGGTAAGTTCCAGTTAGCCATAGAGCCTGAGGGACGGTAAGATCCGAAGTCATAAATCCGTTTGCCCTCCGAATCGAGTTTATAAGTACCGTCGGTGTTCATTTCGTACATGGGATAAAAATCAGCCATTAAACGCCCGGCGTTAATAACATTACTGGTCTTGGCATCGGACGAAACCGGATAATTCTGTATGGAGTGGGCATAACTCATATTCACACCGCCACGCAACCAGTGGGTTATCTCGCTCGAAATATTAGAACGCAGATTGAAACGTTGGTAGCCGGATTCAAGAGCAATACCCTTGTCATTCAGATAACCGGCCGAGAAATAGTACTGGTTGTTTTTTCCGCCGCCGGAAACATTCAATCCGATTTCCGTACGCAGCGCCTGCTGTTCCATTTCTTTCTGCCAGTCTACATTCCAAAGCGGAGTAGCACCGGCAACCAGCTTGCCGTCCGCACCTACCGGTTGCGGATAATTGAGACCATAAGGATTTGGGCCACCCCCCATTAACTTGCCGACCAAGTCTTTTGAGGCTTGGGCAGCTGCAGTCTGCGGAGTATATTTATCTGTATTCAAAGCATATTGGTTACGCAACGCTTCCCAATAAAGTTCAAAATACCGGTCAGTACCGATACGGTCGTAATCTCGGATAGCCCTATTGGAACCGCCGAAACTGGCATTGATGCTAACCGTGGTTTTAGAGTCGGTTTGTCCCTGTTTGGTAGTTATGATAATGACACCATTAGCTCCACGCGAACCGTAGAGAGCCGCCGAAGCGGCATCTTTCAATACTGTCAATGAAGCGATGTCCTCCGGATTAATGGAGTTGATGCTACCGTCGAACGGTACGCCGTCCACCACATACAGCGGAGCGCTTGAGGCATTGATAGAACCGATGCCACGAATACGTATCTCCGCATCCGTACCCGGCTGACCGCTGGGCGCACTTGCCTGAAGTCCGGAAACCGTACCCTCAAGTGCACGCGACACATTGGATACCTGCATCTTGGCAATCTCACTTCCTTTCACCGTAGAAGCCGCTCCTGTAAAACTATATTTCTTGGCAGTAGCATAAGCCACCACCATTACTTCATCCAGTTGTTCACTGTCCGGAATCAATTCCGCATTAATGACAGAACGTCCATTTACTTTTTGTTCAATAGCCTTCAGTCCGATAAAGCTAAAGACCAGCGTACCGTCTGTCGGTACGGTAAGGGTATATTTTCCGTCAACATCGGTCACTGTTCCGTTGTGGGTTCCTTTCACCAATACCGATGCTCCCGGCAAAGGTTCCCCTTCCGACATCACAACGCCCGACACACGAATATCACCACTTGTGGCTGCATACAACTCCACCACGAAGAGTATAAACAGTGATGTTAAGAAAAAGCGCAGTTTACTATTCATTCTGTTAAAATTTGGTTAGACTTCATTAACAGAAGAAAATATATTTTGTTCAGATGTACCTCTTCTTTTTTCAAAAAGTAAACGGCGCGGATAACCGGAGATTTCCACTCCTGCTATCCGCGCCGTATGCGCTTGATAATTTAATAAAGAAAATTCTATTTATTCCCGACCGGGGCTCCTACCACTTCAATTCAGGCAGATAACTGCTCAGGCAATTACGTAACGCACTCAGTGTTATCGGCTTCACCAATACTTCCGAAGCGCCGCTTCTCATGGCATTTTCACGGTCGGTAGAGAACGCATAAGCCGTCTGCATGATAATAGGCAATGTCCCGCCTTCCTCACGAATAATTCGCGTGGCATCCAATCCATTCATTACAGGCATCTTGATGTCCATCAGTATTGCAGCCGTTTTGTCACGATTCTCGCGAAACAAAGAGACGATTTCTTCCCCGTTCTTTGCCCACATTATCTCACATTTTTTCCCAATAATAGCTTTTATCAACTTAAAGTTACTATCATCATCTTCCGCCACAAGAATGAGCGGACGGTAATCAGCTGATTGATTTTCGGTTTCCATGACTTATACCATTGTTTATACCGGGCAAAGATAAGAAAAATAATATATTTGCATTATCTTTGTGCCTTATTTTTAAAAATGACATAATGATTTCTATTGACGGACTCGCCGTAGAATTTGGCGGCACAACCTTATTCAGTGACATATCTTTCGTAATCAACGAAAAAGACCGTATTGCCCTCATGGGAAAAAACGGAGCCGGAAAAAGTACGCTATTAAAGATACTTGCCGGAGTACGGCAACCTACCCGCGGTAAAATTTCAGCCCCTAAGGATTGCATCATCGCTTATCTCCCCCAACACTTGATGACGGAAGACGGACGTACCGTCTTCCAAGAGACTGCACAGGCCTTTGCCCACCTGCACGAAATGGAAGCCGAAATAGACCGCATGAACAAAGAACTGGAAACCCGTACCGACTACGAAAGCGACAGTTATATGGAACTTATCGAACAAGTGTCCGCCTTAAGTGAGAAATTCTATGCCATTGATGCCACCAATTACGAAGAAGATGTTGAAAAAGCATTGCTCGGTCTCGGATTCACAAGAGAGGATTTCAACCGCCAGACAAGTGACTTCAGCGGTGGCTGGCGTATGCGTATCGAACTCGCCAAACTGCTGTTGCAGAAACCTGATGTGCTTCTGCTGGACGAGCCGACCAACCACCTCGACATCGAGTCTATCCAATGGTTGGAAGATTTCCTTATCAATAATGGGAAAGCCGTTATCGTCATCAGCCACGACCGCAAATTCGTGGACAACATCACGACCCGTACCATTGAAGTGACAATGGGACGCATTTACGATTATAAAGTAAACTACTCCAAATATCTGGAGCTTCGCAAAGAACGCCGCGAACAGCAACAAAAGGCTTACGACGAACAACAGAAGTTCATCGCCGAAACCAAAGAATTCATCGAACGTTTCAAAGGAACTTATTCCAAGACCCTGCAAGTACAAAGCCGTGTCAAAATGTTGGAAAAGCTGGTGCTTTTGGAAGTAGATGAAGAAGACACCTCGGCATTGCGGCTGAAGTTCCCTCCTTCTCCGCGTTCCGGCAATTATCCGGTCATCATGGAGAATGTAGGAAAGACATACGGAGAACACGTCGTATTCAAAAATGCCAACCTCACCATAGAGAGAGGTGATAAAGTAGCTTTTGTAGGCAAGAACGGTGAAGGTAAATCCACATTGGTAAAGTGTATCATGGGAGAACTGGAACACGAAGGTACTCTTACCATCGGCCATAATGTGCAGATAGGCTATTTCGCCCAGAACCAAGCATCCTTGCTGGATGAGAACCTGACCGTATTCCAAACCATCGACGATGTAGCCAAAGGAGAAATCCGTAACAAGATACGTGATTTGCTGGGAGCTTTCATGTTCGGCGGACCGGAGGAGTCTATGAAAAAGGTGAAAGTCCTGTCCGGTGGAGAACGTACACGGCTTGCCATGATTAAGCTACTGTTGGAGCCCGTAAACCTACTAATTCTGGATGAGCCTACCAATCATCTGGATATGAAAACTAAGGACATCCTGAAACAGGCGCTCATGGACTTCGACGGCACTCTGATACTTGTAAGCCACGACCGTGACTTCCTCGACGGACTGGTGAGCAAAGTCTATGAGTTCGGTAACAAACGGGTAACCGAGCATCTGAGCGGCATCTATGAGTTCCTCGAAAAGAAGAAGATGGATTCGCTTCGCGAACTGGAACGGTAAACTTTCATTAACTAACTTCCCGCAACAAATAAATTGTTATTATTGTTTCATTTCCATAAATTCTTAATTACGAATTAAAATGAAACAATATGACGCTATCATTATAGGGTTCGGCAAAGGCGGGAAACTGCTGGCAGCCGAACTTGCCAACCGTAACTGGAAAGTGGCAATCATTGAACGTTCCCCGCATATGTACGGGGGAACCTGTGTAAATACCGGGTGTATTCCCACTAAAGCGCTGATTCATGAATCGGAACAAGCCGAACGGCTCTACCGGGACGACTACAGTAATCAAGCCAAATATTATGCACTCGCCATCGGACGGAAAAATAAGCTCGTATCATTCCTGCGAGATAAGAATTATGAACATATAAAAGCCCATTCCAATATTACATTGTATGACGGTACGGCATCTTTTGTATCCGGCGATACTGTAAAAGTCGTTTCCCATGATAAAAAGGAAGTCCTCCTCAAAGGGAAAGAAGTTTTTATCAATACAGGCTCCACCCCTATCCTGCCCGAAGTGGAAGGTCTTAAAGGAAGGAAGCAAGCATGTATTCACCAGTGAAACCCTGCTCCAGCAGAGCAAGCTTCCCGCCCGCCTGCTCGTTCTGGGCGCCGGAACTATCGGAATGGAACTTGCCACCATGTATGCCGGTTTCGGAAGCAAGGTTACTTTACTGGAATCCGGCAACCGCTTTATGCCCAAATCAGACCGTGACATTGCGGAATCCATGCTGGAGTCTCTGAAAAGAAAAGGAATTGAGATACGTTTAAATGCCTATGCCCTGTCGGTATATGACACAGTCAATGGTGTGACACTGACCTATACGGACAGTTCCGACAACACCCCTTATTTTTTGGAAGGAGACGCCCTGCTGCTTGCCACCGGACGCAGGCCGATGACCGATGACCTTAACCTCCATGCAGCCGGCATACAGACCGATGCTCAGGGAGCTGTCATCGTCAACGGACATCTTCAAACTACTTCTCCACATATATGGGCCATAGGAGATGTAAAAGGCGGTGCGCTGTACGACTATTTATCTATTGATGATTTCCGCATCATCACCAGCCAGCTGTTTGGTAATAAAAAACGAAAAGTCAATGACAGGCTTCCTGTTCCTTATGTCATTTTCACAGACCCTCCGTTGGCACATATCGGCATGACCGAAGAAGAAGCCGTAAAGCAGGGTTATTCACTCCAAGTATCCCGGCTACCGGCCGCCGCCATACCACGTGCCCGTACCCTGCAGCAGATAGACGGTATGATGAAAGCCATTGTCAATGCACATACGGGACGCATAATAGGCTGTACCTTGTTTTGCATCGACGCACCCGAAGTCATTAATTTGGTCTCACTGACCATGAAGAATGATTTGCACTACAGTGTCCTGCGAGATTTCATCTTTACACATCCCAGTATGAGCGAAGGATTAAATGATTTATTCAAGGCTTTTTAGCATCTTGGGTTTGGCAGTTAAATGATTAACTTCTATCTTTGCGACCAATCAAAGAAAGAGGGATGAAAACGAAAAGGTACATTGCATATTTCCTGTTCTTCATCAGCATGATTATGCTGGTAGTGCCTGTCATTCCCCATCACCACCATGAAGACGGTGTAATTTGTATGAAAAACGATCTGCCGTCCGAGGGATGCTGCCACCATCAAAGCTCTTGCAACGAACATTGTTGCTGTGACACAGGCTGCATGACCACCCATTTTTATCAAAAAACACCCAATCCGGACAACAGCGACTTACAGCCCGGCTTCGTATGGGTAAATACTTTATTTTCCGAACCGATTCTCAAACTCCTGACCTTACCCGAAGAAACAGGTATAGGGCAAGAGTTTATCTATTTGGAATCTCTTCACGGCACGTTCATTACACGTGCCACAGGGCTTCGCGCACCTCCTTTTGTTCTTGCTTAACCGATAGTTGCCGGAAACAGATTCTCTGTCGGCACAGGAATGATGCAACTTAGTTGCACAATCCATTCACTAATTTTGTATTTCAAAACAAGTAAGAACAAAAACAAATATCATGAAGAAAGTTATATTCATGGGAGTTATAGGATTGTTCCTGTTAGGCTCCTGTAACAGCAAGTCCGGTGAAGGACATAATCACGAAACAGAAGAACATACCCATGCGGGACATGACCACGAAGGTCATGACCATGCAAGCGAAGCCCCCGACCATAAGCATGACGACGGGCACAATCATGGTGAGGAAGCCGATATGGCACATAGTGACGAAATCATATTGCCGCCCGCCAAAGCACAGGCCGCCGGAGTTATGGCAAGTGTCATCGAACCGGGTAGTTTCAACCAAGTTATAAAAACCAGCGGTCAGGTTATGGCTGCGCAAGGTGACGAAAGTGTTGCCGTAGCCACTGTGGCGGGTGTAGTTTCCTTTCATGGAAAGGTAATAGAAGGTATGAGCGTCGGCAAGGGTACCCCTCTCGTAGTGCTTTCATCCAAGAATATGGCGGACGGAGACCCTGTACAAAGAGCACGCATCGCCTACGAAACAGCCAAAAAGGAATACGAACGAATGAAAGAGCTTCTCCCCGATAAAATTGTTTCGGAGAAAGACTTTGCCCAGGCTCAACAGGCATACGAGAATGCCCGTATCAGCTATGAAGCCGTTGCCAAGAATCATTCTTCCCAAGGACAGTCCGTACCCTCTCCTATCAACGGATATGTAAAGAGCCTCTTAGTAAAGGAAGGCGACTATGTCACAGTAGGTCAGCCGCTCGTAAGTATCACTCAAAACCGCAGGCTATTCCTGCGTGCCGATGTTTCGGAGAAATATTATCCCTATCTCCGCACTATCGGTTCCGCCAACTTCTGCACTCCTTATAATAATAAGGTGTACACATTAAAGGAGTTGAACGGACGCCTGCTCTCTTATGGAAAAGCATCGGGCGAAAACAGCTACTATGTGCCCGTTACTTTTGAGTTTGATAACAAAGGAGATATCATTCCGGGAGCATTTGTCGAAATATTCCTGCTCTCCTCTCCTATGGAGAATGTTATTTCACTCCCCCATACGGCTTTGACCGAAGAACAAGGCAGTTTCTTCGTGTACCTGCAAGTGGATGAAGAAGGATACAAGAAACAACTTGTCACTCTTGGAGCCGATAACGGCGAAAGGGTGCAAATCCTTTCCGGCGTCAAGGCCGGTGATAAAGTCGTGACCCAAGGCGCATACCAAGTGAAACTTGCAGGCGCCACCAATGCAATTCCGGCACACAGCCACGAACACTAAACCTTACCATCATGTTAAACAAGATAATACATTTCTCTCTTCAGAACCGCATACTGGTGCTGGTGGCATCGGTACTGCTGCTGATTGGCGGTACATATACCGCAATGCATACGGAAGTGGATGTGTTCCCCGACTTGAATGCGCCGACCGTAGTTATCATGACCGAAGCCAACGGTATGGCAGCCGAGGAAGTGGAACAACTGGTGACTTTTCCTGTTGAGACAGCCGTAAACGGCGCTACGGGAGTACGTCGCGTACGTTCTTCCTCCACCAACGGTTTTTCTGTCGTATGGGTTGAATTTGACTGGGAAACGGACGTATATCTGGCACGCCAGATTGTTAGCGAAAAACTGGCGGTTGTCAGCGAGTCCCTACCCTCTAATGTAGGCAAGCCTACCCTCGGCCCGCAATCATCCATCTTAGGTGAAATGCTGATTGTAGGACTGACGGCCGATTCCACTTCCATGCTCGACCTGCGCACCATAGCCGACTGGACTATCCGCCCGCGCCTTCTCTCTACCGGCGGTGTGGCACAAGTAGCCGTGCTGGGCGGAGATATTAAAGAATATCAGATACAACTCGACCCGGAACGAATGCGTCATTACAGTGTGACCCTTACCGAAGTAATGAACGCTACGCGCGAAATGAACCTGAACGCCAACGGCGGGGTGCTTTATGAATATGGAAACGAATACATTGTACGCGGTGTAATCTCCACCGACCGTGTGGAGCAACTGGCAAAAGCTGTGGTCAAGCTGCAAGACGGAAGTGCCGGGCTCTCAACTGCCGCTTCTCCTGTTTTATTGGAAGACATTGCAGATGTGCGTATCGGAGCCAAGCTGCCGAAACTGGGTACGGCTTCCGAACGAGGCAAACCCGCTGTGCTGCTGACCGTAACCAAACAGCCTGCCACAAGTACCCTCGAACTCACCGATAAGTTAGAAACCTCTCTAAAGGACTTGCAGAAGAATCTGCCGTCCGATGTAAAAGTCAGCACCGACATTTTCAGGCAAAGCCGCTTTATAGAAAGCTCCATCGGCAACGTACAGAAATCACTGGTAGAAGGCGGTATTTTTGTTGTTATCGTCCTGTTCCTGTTTCTTGCCAATGTACGGACCACCGTCATTTCACTGGTTACGCTTCCTTTGTCACTGATAGCTTCTCTGTTGGCATTGCATTATATGGGGTTCACCATCAACACAATGAGTCTCGGAGGTATGGCCATTGCCATCGGTTCACTGGTAGATGACGCCATTGTCGATGTGGAGAACGTGTACAAACGCTTGCGGGAAAACCGGATGAAACCGGAGACGGAACGTTTGCCGATACTGGAAGTCGTATTCAATGCTTCTAAAGAAGTACGTATGCCTATCCTGAACTCCACACTTATCATTGTGGTAAGTTTCGTACCCTTGTTCTTCCTGAGCGGTATGGAAGGGAGGATGCTCGTACCTCTGGGCATCGCTTTCATCGTGGCATTGGCGGCCTCTACCGTTGTAGCGCTGACAGTGACCCCTGTACTGTGCTCCTATCTGCTGGGAAAAGAAAAGATAAAAGATGAAAAACGCTCCACCGGCGATTCACCGGTAGCGCGTAAGATGAAAGAGTGGTATGGCACGGCACTTACCTTTGTGCTTGGACATAAGAAGAGCGTATTGGGGGGAACTATCGGTTTGTTTGCAGTGGCGCTTGCTTGCTTCTTCACGTTGGGACGTTCGTTCCTGCCGCCGTTTAATGAAGGCTCGTTCACAATCAATATATCATCCCTGCCGGGCATCTCGTTAGAAGAAAGTGACAAGATAGGACATCGTGCCGAAGAGTTACTGCTTTCCATTCCCGAAATACAAACCGTAGCCCGCAAGACGGGACGTGCCGAACTGGACGAGCACGCCTTAGGCGTGAATGTCTCCGAAATCGAAGCTCCCTTTGAACTGAAAGACCGTTCGCGCAGCGAGCTGGTGGCCGACGTACGCGAAAAGCTGGGTACGATTGTAGGTGCCAATGTGGAAATCGGGCAACCTATCAGCCACCGTATCGACGCCATGCTGTCCGGCACGAAAGCCAATATAGCCATTAAGCTGTTCGGTGACGATTTGAACCGTATGTTTTCTTTGGGAAATGAAATAAAGAATACCATTCAAGACATTCCCGGCATCGCCGACCTGAACGTGGAACAACAGATTGAACGTCCACAACTCATTATCTCTCCCAAACGGGAAGTACTTGCCAAATATGGCATTTCCTTGCCGGAGTTTTCGGAATTTGTCAACGTATGCCTTGCCGGTGAATCCGTATCCCAAGTATACGAGAAGGGAAAAAGTTTCGACCTCACCGTACGCGTCAAGGACGACTTGCGGGATGAAATGGAAAAGATACGCAACCTGATGATTGATACCGGTAACGGACAGAAAATACCGCTGAACTATGTAGTGGAAGTCCGCTCGGCAATGGGTCCTAATACCATCAGCCGTGAGAACGTGAAACGGAAAATCGTAATCTCCGCTAACGTTGCCGACCGCGACCTGCGCAGTGTGGTAAACGATATACAGGAGCGTGTAGATGCCTCGGTAAAACTGCCGGAAGGCTACCACATTGAATACGGCGGCCAGTTTGAAAGCGAACAGGCTGCAAGCCGTACACTGGCTTTGACTTCATTCATGTCCATCGTGGTGATATTCCTGCTGCTGTACCACGAGTTCCGTAGTGTAAAGGAAAGTGCAATTATTCTTATCAACCTGCCTTTGGCATTGATTGGCGGTGTTTTCGCCCTGCTCCTCACCACAGGCGAAGTCAGTATTCCCGCTATCATCGGCTTTATCTCATTATTCGGTATCGCTACCCGAAACGGTATGCTGCTCATCAGCCATTACAACCATTTGCAACAAGAAGAGGGCTGCGGAGTGTACGACAGTGTGATACGCGGTTCGCTGGACAGATTGAATCCTATCCTGATGACAGCACTGTCCAGTGCGCTTGCATTGATTCCGTTGGCACTCAGCGGCGACCTGCCCGGTAACGAGATACAAAGCCCTATGGCAAAGGTTATTCTGGGTGGATTGCTGACTTCCACTTTCCTGAACGGTTTCATCATTCCGATTGTTTATCTGATGATGCACGGAAAGAAGAAGGAGGAGCCGCATACGTATAACGAATGAACCGGATTCATGGAGCTACCGAACGATGCTCCCACTGCAACCGAGGTATGCTCCCGATACGACTGAACGATGCTCCCAATACGACTGAAGTATGCTCCCATAGGGACTGAACGACACTCTCACTATAACAGAAACGGGTGGGACATCAACAGTTCAGTCAGTCAGCAACTTACAACATCCGTACACGATAACGAATAAATAACTTAATAACAGAATATATGAAACAAATACTTATAACCACCATCGCCCTCCTTATCTGCCTGGGAATAAGGGCGCAAAATCAAGGTATCGACTCCGTACTCCGCCAAATAGAAGCGAACAACAAAGAGCTGCAAGCCAATGCACAACTCATTTCCTCGCAGAAGCTGGAGAATAAGACAGAGAACAACCTTCCGGATCCTACCCTTTCATACGCTCATCTTTGGGACTCCAAAAACAGTGATGAAACCGTAGGTGAAATGGTCGTTTCCCAAAGTTTTGATTTCCCTACCCTATACGTGACAAGGGGAAAGATGAACCGTCTCCGTACCGGAGCACTGGATGCGCAAGCGGCAACCATGCGCCAACAAATATTGCTGCAAGCCAAAGAGGTGTGTCTGGACATCATCATGCTGCAACACCAACAAGAATTACTCGATGCACGGTTGAAGAACGCTGAGGAACTGTCTGCCATGTATGCCAAACGACTGGCTACAGGAGACGCCAATGCACTGGAAACAAATAAAATCAATTTGGAACTGCTGAATGTCCGCACCGAATCACGTATGAACAGCACCGCCTTGAACAATAAAATCAAGGAGTTGCTGGTGCTTAACGGTAACCGTCCGCTTACTCCCGGACACCCCATGCCCGAAGGACCGGCAGTACCTACCGCCAACACCCTCGGCCTGACAGACTATCCTCTGATTCCTTTGCCGGCGGATTTCTATCAGGTATGTGATGAATTATTGGCTGCCGACCCTTCCCTGCAATCATTCGACAGCGAGAGCGCGGCAGCCCGCAAACTGATTTCGGCAAGCAAACAAGGCTGGTTGCCGAAACTGGAGTTAGGTTATCGCCGCAATACGGAATCGGGACATCCGCTGAACGGCGTTGTCGTAGGATTCTCCTTTCCTCTGTTTGCCAATAAAGGAAAGGTGAAGATTGCCAAAGCCCAAGCCATGAACATCGACTTCCTGAAAGACAACGCAAAAGTAAAGGCAAGTTCCGAGTTATGGCAGCTCTATGAAGAAGCCCGCAATCTGGATGCCTCCATGCAGGAGTACAAACGGACTTTTCAAGACCAACAAGATCTGACTTTGCTAAAACAAGCGCTTATGGGCGGACAAATCAGTATGATAGAGTATTTCGTTGAGGTCTCGGTTGTGTACCAAAGCAAAACTAACCTCCTGCAACTGGAAAACCAGTACCAGAAGGCAATGGCACGGATATATAAGAGCAAGTTGTAAGATAATCACGCAACTATATATTTTCAAGTAAGCAAATGGTATACGTAATATTTGCTTACTTGAAAATATATAGTTGAGTAAAATTCAAAGAATAAAGTCTAATGACTGTCTTTCCAATTCCATCTCATATTGTTTAACAAGAGCTTGATAACTTAGAAAAGTTACAAAAATAATCAATTGCCGCCTACTATTTGTCAATAATAATAGATTTATTTTTTCATTATATAGAAATCAACATCCATTAATTACAATCTCCAGTATATCGCCCCATAATAAGCCAAATCAGTAATTCAGGTATTCCTTTCTGTAATTTATCTACCGGCATTAAGCCTAAAAAGCGATAATTTTGTACCAGCAACCACCTAATAAGAATGAATATGAACAAGAAAATTTTAATTCTTTCTTCCAGTCCACGCCGTGGAGGAAATTCCGACAGTCTTTGCGATGAATTTATGCGTGGCGCCATTGAAACGGGAAATCAAGTGGAGAAAATATTCCTGCGTGACAAAACCATTCACTATTGTACCGGATGCAGCACATGCAGTCATTTGCAAAAGCCGTGTCCCCAAAAGGACGACGCACACGAAGTGATTGAAAAGATGATTGACGCAAATGTCATCGTCATGGCAACCCCGGTCTACTTCTACGCCATGAGTGCGCAGATGAAAACGTTGATTGACCGCTGTTGCGGTGACTACACCCGGATAACGAACAAAGAGTTTTACTTTATCGCAACCGCCGCCGAAGAGGACGAAAGCATTATGCAACGCATCACGGACAACCTGACGGGTTTCCTCGATTGCTTGGAGAACCCCGTCCTCAAAGGAACACTCTTTTGCGGAGGTGTATGGCTGATGAATGAAATAAAGGGTAATCCTAAACTGAAGGAAGCCTATGAAATGGGCAAACAAGCATAAATATACGTATAACGACCTAAATCACCGTACTTATCACCTCCGGCAGGTATCCGCTACGAATGCGCCATTCCTGCGGATAAAGGTTATTGGCGCGATTGCCGATGTTCTTGACAAAGCCGAGAGGTACGTGCCTATACGTGAGTAGAACAGCTCCACGGGGAGAGGCATCCGACAACACGACAGCCTCTTTCCGTAAATAAGCGATGGCCTTTTCGTAAGATAGCTCTTCACGCGGAAAAGCATCCGACGCCAGTATACGGCTCATTGCCAAGGCATGACAGGGCATCCAGTCCTTTCCTTTCTCTTCGGCAAGCTCTACTCCCGCCTGTACAACGCGCAAGGATGCCTGCAACACCGACAACTCCGCAAGGTAACGCTTAGGGAAGGCACTGACATTACTGCCTTTTTGAATAAACTCGTACTTTTCAGGAGCCAGCACCCACTTCTTCAAAGCCGAGAGCTGTTCTCCGGAAAGCCCCAAAGTTTTCATTCCTTTCCCATGAGGATTCTTCCCTTTTTTCCGAGAGTTTTCACCATTTAAGCCCTGAATTCCGGGAGTATACCCCTGAACAAATTCCGGTTCACCTCCGGACTTGCAAGCATTCCCTCCCTGTTTTCGGAGAACAGCTAAAAAGAATCCCTCTCCTTTGGTTTTATGGGGCAGAAAACGATAAACGGGAAAATCCTCTCCCTGCAACAAATTGCCCGTGATATTCCAATCTTCCGATACATCAAGCGATAATACCTCTGCTCCAAACTCATCTCTTATCCAACGGATGTTTTCTTCATTTTCCTTCGTGTTGCAGGTACAAGTACTGTATATCAGGATTCCTCCCGGCTTCAGGCAAGGCCAGATATCCGAAATAATTCTTCGCTGACGCTGCCAGCATATTTCTACATTCTCCGGACTCCACTCACTCACGGCAACAGGGTCTTTGCGAAACATTCCCTCGCCGGAACAGGGCACATCCGCCAATATAATATCAAAGAAATCTGCCAACGGCGTAAAGTCCGACGGATCACTATTGGTGACCACCACATCGGGATACCCCCACTTAGTCAAATTCTCGGCAAGTATCTGCGAACGATTGCGGATGACCTCATTGGCCACCAACAAACTGTCTTCGGGAAGAACGCTGCGTGCGTGCGTCGACTTACCGCCCGGAGCGGCACAAAGATCGAGCATCACTACCGGCTCCTCACCCATATATTGCTTCAAAGCTCGTTCTACAAACATGGACGAAGCCTCTTGCACATAATAGCATCCCGCATGAAACAAAGGATCAAAAGTAAACGTCAGGCGTTCTTTAAGATAAAAGCCAGAGGTACACCAAGGAAGCGCATCCTTCCCGGAGCGGAATGCAAAAGGTTTTAACGGGTTCAGCCGAATGCTGACAGGTTGTTCCGACTCCAAAGAGGTGACTAACTGCATATACCCCTCATTTCCTAAAAGAGTGCGGGTATATTCTGTGAAAGAAGCGGGTAGTTCCATGTATTGTACTGTTTTATGCAGGCAAAGGTAACATAAATATTTTGCGGTCAATAATAGCTATTCTAAAAAAAATATCGTCTCTTTGCAACTTTCTAAATGATTGGAAACGTCTAACACACAAAGAAACTAATAAAAAACAAAAAATAGCATGATTATGAAACGTATCATTTTTGCACTAATGACAACCATGATGCTCTGCACATTGGTACAAGGGAAGAACAGAACTGTAACGGAAAATGACAGTCTGGGAAACAAACAAAGGGTTATAGAGTTGAGAGACACCCTAATTAACGGAAAAACCGTAACGGATACACTCAGCGTCATGACTTATGAAAACAGTTCAAGCAGTAATTCAGAAAGCGGTAATGATTATAAGCACCATAGCAGTGCTTACGACTTCGGTTGGAATATCGGACATGATGTGAAAGAAACGATTGTAGCGGTTACAGCTATCATATTCGTATTCGGCTTTCCGCTGATAATTGTATTCATCATTTTCTTTTTCCGCTATAAGAACCGGAAAGCCAAATATCGTTTGGTGGAGCAGGCTTTGGCCAGCGGACAGCCGCTACCGGAAAACCTTTTTAAAGAAGCCGAGTCGATAGATACCCGTAGCAAAGGAATCAAGAACGTATTTGTCGGTATCGGATTATTCATCTTCCTTTGGGCTATTACCGGAGAATTCGGGCTTGGTTGTATAGGTCTGCTTGTCATGTTCACCGGCTTCGGACAGGTTGTCATTTACTACACGCAACAGAGCAAAAACGGGGAACCTTTTATCCAAGTAAAAAATGATAAGGAAAACGAAGAACAAAGTGTAAAGATAGGCGGCATCGAAATCAGCAACCGCCGGAAGAATGAAGAAAAATGAGTCAGCTCAATGATATATCGTTAGTCGCACAGGTCGTGGTGTTCCGCAACACCAGGGCCTTCGACCAGTTGGTAAGGAAATATCAGTCGCCCGTACGACGATTCTTTCTGCACTTGACTTGCGGCGACAGCGAATTGAGCGATGACTTGGCGCAAGATACATTCATTAAAGCATACACTAACTTGGCCTCATTCAAGAACCTATCCAGTTTTACCACTTGGCTCTATCGTATTGCTTATAATGTATTTTATGATTATCTTCGCACCCGTAAGGAGACAGACTGCTTGGAAACACGCCAAGTGGACGCTCAATGCAGTACGCAGCAAAGCGACATAGGACAGCGTATGGATATTTACCGTGCGCTGAGTATGCTGAAAGAAATGGAACGAACCTGCATCACACTCTTCTACATGGAGGACCAAAGCATCGAGAAAATTGCAGGTATTACCGGTTGCCCCGCAGGAACTGTAAAAAGCCACCTGTCACGGGCTAAAGAAAAAATGGCTACCTACTTAAAACAAAATGGTTATGACGGAAAATAATGACAGACTTTTAGTTGCTTTCTTTGCCGAACACCGGCAGGATATACCGGACCATGGCTTCACCCACCGCGTGATGCGTCACTTGCCCGACCGTACCCGCCGGATTTCACAATTATGGGTTACGTTCTGTTTCACACTGGCATTAGTGTTGTTCTTTACCTTCGACGGTCTACAACTGATACTGGGTACGCTTCGTGAAACGTTTACCGCCGCTACCCAAAGCGGCATCACCGAACTCGACCCGAAATCTTTATTGGTTGCAGGGATAGTATTGCTTTTCTTGCTCTATCGCAAGATATGCTCACTGGCTTAAACGTTTCGGAAAACAGAGAAGGTAAGGGCTAATTTTTTATAAACGGATGAACATATCTCAATGATATATTGTATATTTGCCAACTCATAAAACTAAATAAGCATACAAAGTTTTGAGACAGGTTCTATTCGTCATATTATTTACATTTTTCATTGGAAGCGTCCGGGCACAAAGCACCAGCGATTCTCTCGTGATGGGCTATATGCAAGAAATGGGAATACCGCTGACTTACAACAATAAAGTTGAGCTGTTAATGACCGGTCGCGAGAAGTTTATTGATTTATTTGAAACCATCCGCCATGCCCGGCATCACATTCATCTGGAGTATTTCAACTTCCGTAACGACTCTATCGCCAATGCCCTTTTCGATTTACTGGCGGAAAAGGCAAAAGAAGGCGTGGAGGTGCGCGCCATGTTCGATGCATTCGGCAACTGGTCCAATAACCAACCGCTAAAGAAACGTCATTTGCAGGCAATAAAGGCGCGCGGTATCGAGATTGTCAAGTTCGACCCTATCACTTTCCCCTATATCAACCATGCCATGCACCGTGACCACCGCAAAATTGTTGTTATCGACGGAAAAATCGGTTATACAGGCGGAATGAACATTGCCGACTATTACATCAACGGCTTACCCAAAATAGGTAAATGGCATGATATGCACATACATATAGAAGGAGATGCCGTACGTTATCTGCAAGGTATCTTCCTGACGATGTGGAATCAGGAAACCGGACAACACATCGGTGGTCCGGCGTACTTTCCCAACCTGCCCCAGTATCCGGACAGCATAGCCGAGGAAGTTTCAATAGTAGACCGTACTCCGCGGGAAACGCCCCGTTCCATCAGTCATGCTTATGCCGTCTCAATAGAAGCTGCCCAGAAAAACATTCAAATAGTAAATCCCTATTTTGTACCAACAAAATCCATTCGTAAAGCTATCAAGAAAGCACTAAAGAAAGGTACGGAGGTGGAAATAATGATACCGGCAGTATCGGATATTCCTTTTACTCCCGAAGCTTCTTTCTACATTGCACACAAACTGATGAAACGGGGAGCCAAAATCTACTTGTTTAAGGATGGATTCCACCACTCCAAAGTAATGATGGTGGACAGTTCTTTCTGCACAGTAGGTACGGCAAACCTCAACAGCCGCAGCTTGCGCTACGACTATGAGACAAATGCTTTCATCTTTGACCCGTCGACAACGCACCAACTGAACAGTATGTTTGAAAGGGATAAGAAGAACAGCATCTTGCTTACCCCCGAAATATGGAAGAAACGCTCCGGCTGGAAGAAATTTATCGGCTGGGTCGGGAATCTGATGACTCCTTTCCTGTAAGTCGTTCCACCATTTTTTTAATCTCTAATCTTTAATTTCCCAAGAACTTTGTCTACCTTTGGCAAAGCTTTTAATAAGTAATCCATGAAACAGTATTTAGACTTACTCAACCGTGTGTTGACTGAAGGCATAGAAAAAAGTGATCGCACCGGAACCGGCACTATCAGTGTGTTCGGACACCAGATGCGTTTTAATATGGACGAGGGATTCCCTTGCCTGACAACCAAAAAACTCCATTTGAAATCTATTATCCACGAACTATTGTGGTTCTTAAAGGGCGATACGAATGTAAAGTACTTGCAAGAGAATGGTGTACGTATCTGGAATGAGTGGGCTGACGAAAATGGAGATTTGGGGCATATCTACGGTTACCAATGGCGCTCGTGGCCGGATTACAAAGCCGGAACTATTGATCAAATCAGTGAAGCGGTAGAAACAATCAAACACAATCCGGATTCACGCCGTATCATAGTCAGCGCATGGAATGTAGGTGATTTGGATAACATGAATCTGCCGCCTTGCCATGCTTTCTTTCAATTCTATGTAGCCAACGGGCGACTCAGCCTGCAACTTTACCAACGAAGTGCGGACATTTTCCTTGGAGTACCCTTCAACATTGCATCGTACGCATTGCTTTTACAAATGGTAGCTCAAGTTACGGGATTGCAGGCAGGAGATTTTGTACATACTCTGGGAGATGCGCATATCTATCTGAACCACTTGGAGCAAGTAAAACTCCAACTAAGCCGCGAACCGAGAGTACTTCCGCAAATGAAAATCAATCCGGATGTAAAGAGCATCTTCGACTTTAAGTATGAAGACTTTGAATTGGTTAATTATGACCCGCATCCGCATATCGCCGGGAAAGTAGCAGTATAAGAGAAGAATCCTTCATCATTGAAAACCATTTGATTATATTAGATATATGATTAGCATCATCGCCGCAGTAGACCGCCATATGGGTATCGGTTATGAAAATAAATTATTATTCTGGCTTCCCAACGACCTGAAACGCTTCAAAGCGCTTACTACCGGCAATACAATCATCATGGGGAGGAAAACTTTTGAGTCACTGCCCAAAGGCGCCTTACCGAATCGGCGCAACATTGTCTTATCTACCCGCCCCGGCACACAATGTCCAGGTGCGGAAGTTTTTCCCTCACTTGAGGATGCTTTGAAAAACTGTACAGAGGATGAACAGGTCTATATCATAGGTGGAGCCAGCGTTTATTGCCAAGCTCTCCCTTTGGCAGATGCACTTTGCCTTACAGAAATAGATGCTGAAGCTCCCACGGCAGATGCTTATTTTCCGGAAGTAGACCCCAAGATATGGCAAGAAAAAAGCAGGGATTCCCATCCGATAGACGAGAAACATCCCTGCCCTTATGCTTTTGTCAATTATATCCGCCGATAGGATTATTCCTCTTCCTCGTCTATTACTATCGGCATCTGACGCCTAATAGCCTCATGGAATGAAATCAACGTCTCCGTACGCGATAATCCCAGCGGCTGTAATTTATCGTGGATAATGCTCAACAAGTGATGGTTATTCCGCGCATACAACTTAACAAACATATCATATTTACCCGTAGTAAAGTGGCACTCCACAATCTCAGGAATGGCTTCCAACGCTTTTGTCACGGCATCAAAAGTAGCGGGATCTTTTAAATAGATTCCGATATATGCACAAGTCTCATATCCTATCTTCTCCGGATCTATGACATATTCCGACCCTTTCAAGATTCCTAAATTAGTTAGTTTCTGAATACGCTGGTGAATAGCGGCTCCAGATACATTACAAGCTCTGGCTACTTCAAGGAAAGGAATACGCGCATTATCGGCAATCAACTGCAGTATTTGCTCGTCTAAAGTATCCAATTGATGATGTCCCATTTTTAATTTCAATAATTAATTAAATAAATAATTTCACCGTATTCCGCTACGGCAATGTGCAAAGTTAGCCATTTTTTCTCCAATAAAAATACGAATTATAACTTTTCTTGCTAAAAAGAGAATAATCGCATATATCAGGTTATACGGACAAAAGTCGTATCTTTGTAAAATGATTAAATTATAATGGATATGAAAAAGCATATTTTATTCTTACTCTGTTTTATAACCGTCTCACCTATTTATGCACAGGTTTTCACCGAGTATTTTACTGATAAGACTCTTCGTGTCGATTACATCTTTAACGGCAATGCGTCCAAACAAAGTATCTGTCTGGACGGATTATCCTCTCTCCCTACTTGGGCGGGAAGAAAACATCATTTGGCGGAACTTCCGCTGCAAGGTAACGGACAGATTGTTATGCGCGACATAGCTGATGGAAAGACTATTTATACCACCTCTTTCTCTTCACTCTTCCAAGAATGGTTGGAGACGGAGGAAGCCCAAAGCATAACCAAAGGATTTGAAAATACGTTTCTCCTTCCCTACCCGCTTCAACCGGTTGAAGTGGAAGTAATTCTACTCGATCCGCACCGCAATGTCCGTGCCTCCATGAAGCACATTGTACGCCCGGACGATGTATTGATTGCTCAAAAAGGTATCTCCCACATCACCCCGTACAAGTTCCTGTTACAAAACGGGAACTCGGAGAAGTGCATTGATGTAGCCATTCTCGCAGAAGGATACACACCTCAAGAGATGCAGACATTCTACGAAGATGCCGGCATTGCCTGTGAAAGCCTTTTCGCACACGAACCTTTCAAGTCCATGAAAAAAAAATTTAATATTGTGGCTGTAGCCAGTCCCTCCATAGACAGCGGAGTCAGTGTGCCAAGATTGAACGAATGGAAACATACCGCCTTCAGTTCTCACTTCAGCACTTTCTATTCCGACCGCTATCTGACCACATCACGTGTAAAGATGATTCATGACGCTTTAGCGGGAATACCTTATGAACACATTATTATATTAGCCAATACAAAAGAATACGGAGGTGGAGGTATCTATAACTCATATACCCTCACCACAGCCCATCATCCTATGTTTCGTCCGGTAGTAGTACATGAGTTCGGCCACAGTTTTGGCGGACTTGCCGATGAATATTTCTATGACAACGATGTCATGACCGATACTTATCCTTTGGATGTAGAACCGTGGGAACAGAACATCAGCACACAGGTGGATTTCGCATCAAAATGGAAAGATATGCTCACTAACGGCACTCCTATCCCTACTCCAACCAATGAAAACGAGAAATATCCTATCGGTGTGTACGAAGGAGGAGGCTATTCGGCAAAAGGGATTTATCGACCTGCAGACAATTGTCGTATGCGTACTAACGAATACCCCACCTTCTGCCCTGTGTGCCAACGTGCCATTCGCAGAATTATCGAATTTTATACTGAATAATAATAAAAACCAAACTTCAAAAAACTGACCTATGATCAAATTTCAGCGTATCACAACTGCGGATACAGCCTTGTATGGCTACATGGAACAGCTAATGACTACTTCTTTCCCCTCGGAAGAATATCGTTCATTGGACGAACTACGTAATTATACAGATAGCAAGCCGTATTTTTACTGTAACATTATTTTCCATCATGATACTGCAATCGGTTTTATTACATATTGGGATTTCAGACAATTCTATTATGTAGAACACTTTGCTATCGATCCGTCCCAACGTAATGGAGGACATGGCAAGAATGTACTAAACCATCTGTGCCAACAAATAAGCAAACCTATCATCTTGGAAGTAGAATCTCCTGAAGAAGAAATGGCAATACGCCGCATCAATTTCTATAAACGGCATGGATTCACTTTATGGGAGAAACCTTATATGCAACCTCCCTACAAACCGGGAGATGATTACCTCCCTATGCTTTTAATGGCCTATGGAGATTTAGAGTGCGGAAAAGATTATGAATACGTAAAGGAACATATTTACCGAGAAGTATACAATGTGAAATAAAAAATAAAGGTCGCCTGTAAAACAAGCGACCTTTATTTATATAGTATGAATTAACTTCTTACTGACGTGGTTGTGCAGAATAGTTAATTTTCAATGCATAAGCTTTACGAAGAGCCTCTTTGATATCTGTTACAATACCCATTTTTGTATCTTGGTCAACTTTCAAAGATACTGTCATTTGCGGCTGATCCTCTTCTTTCATACTGGCACGTTCACCAATAATATAGTCTTGGATTGCAGCAACTTCAGCATAGCTGTCATTCAACTGGATACGGCTTTCATTACCTAATTTCTTACGGAATTCAGCTGTAGGTTTTCCTACATAGATAAACGTAACCAAAGACTTCTTTTCAAGTTTTTCCAACTCTGTAGCTTGCGGAACCTTAAACTCAACCTTCAATGTTACCTCACGCATAGTTGTTACAATCATAAAGAAGAACAACAAAGTGAAGATAAGGTCAGGCAGAGAAGAAGTGTTCAACGCCGGCATTTCTTTTTTACCAGTCTTATTAAATTTTCCCATTACTTCTTATCTCCGTATTTTTTAGGTTCGGCCTCAGAGATTTTCTGAGGATAAATATCACGAATTGCTTTTTGTTGCTCATCGTTCAATTCAGCATATTTCTTTTGCCATTTTTCCTGAGCCAATTCATCACGCAACTCATTATAAGCCGCTACCAACTCATTTTGTACAGCAAGATATGCTTTATAAGAAGAGCCACGGTCACAACGCAAAGAAACTACATGCTTTTCTGTAATCATCATGTTACCAAAGAAAGGAATATCTTTCGCATATTTCTCCGGTTTGGTTTCATCATTATACGGATTGGCAATAAATTCTTTTGCTTTAGCACGTAACTGATCTGTTGTGATATAATCGTTTCCGCACATCAACTGGTCGTTCATGTTCAGGAAGACCTGCAGCACGTTGCGCTCTTTCAACTTAATATCGTCATTCTTTTGGTTCTGTTCCGGTGGTGGCGGCAAACGTCTTGCCAAACCACGGTCAGTATCCATAGACGTTGTAATCAAGAAGAAGATTAACAACAGGAAAGCAATATCCGCCGTAGAACTTGAGTTAATATCAGGAACTTTTCTTTTTCCTTTTGCCATTGTAATTACTCTTTAAATTGAGTTATCTCAATTGATTATGATAATTTCTTCTTAATACTACTAAAGATGATTGCAAGCACAGTCGCTGCAAACAAAATATAGATAGAATAAAGGAACATATCAGTTATCTTCAACCAGAAAGGTACATTGTCCGTACCGTCATAACCCGGGATATTGAGAGGTTCATCACTACCCATAGCCCATGCTATAACAACAACAGCAACTAATACAATAACACCGATTAAAGACTTCAATGCACTTCCGGGATTATCTTTCAAGGCAGTTCCAAACTGGAACAGGAAAGCAGCCACTGTAGCAACGACAGCTATACCAAACAAACCATACATCAAATAGATCAAGGCATCGGTTTGGGCAGGTTGCCACATCTCAGAGTCAACGCTCATAAGTACTGCATCGCCTTGAGCATCTCCACCGAAGTAGAATAAGCCCAACACTACCAAAATGGCAGCGAACATTACGTACAGTACGTAGTATGATACTTTATATGATAACTTAGCCATTTTACTTATTTTTTGTATTTCAAGTCATATTTGATAACCATATCCAACAGAGAGATAGAAGAATCTTCCATTTCGCTGGTCAAAGCTTCAATCTTAGACAAGATATAGTTATAGAATACCTGCAGAATCAAAGCAACGATCAAACCGAAGATAGTTGTAATCAAGG
>ENA-OWPN01000111-OWPN01000111.1-human-gut-metagenome-genome-assembly--contig:-NODE-111-length-144678-cov-8.104485_pt1 | contig 144678 bp, 118 predicted proteins | sample MGYA00248266_ERZ651850 | MGnify/ENA primary metagenome ERZ651850 (study PRJEB26924, sample SAMEA4378296) | human gut metagenome | biome: human gut; feature: human-associated habitat; material... | reverse complement strand
GCGTAGCCCCCGACAGGGTCTAGGGGCGGTAGCCCCAGTAATATAGCCCCTTTCCTGGGGAAAGGGGTTTGGGGATAGTGATAGAGAATTCGCACCGTCTTATAAAAACAGACTTTTTCTACAAGCTGGACCGCTCTTAATGAGCGGTTTATTTTTATCCCCTATAATAATTTATCGCATAACCGCCGTATGACAGCCGAAAATAAGACATAAAGCAAAAAACAGTTGCAAATGCGGCGGTAATAGTGTATAATAGGATATGAATATACTGCCTTAATAGCGGTAATTTTCAAATGTGAAAGGAAAATCTATGTTACTTAATATAATGAACAGTCTTGGCGATCAGCGGAGCATTATCATCACTGTATTCGCTTATGCGGTGATCCTGCTTATTGCCATACCGATACATGAATGCGCACACTGCTTTGCGGCATATCTTTTGGGCGATGATACAGGACTTTATTCGGGAAGAATCACGCTGAACCCGATAAGGCACTGGGATCTCTGGGGTACTATAGGTATGCTTACTGTCGGACTAGGCTGGGGCAAGCCCGCACCCGTAAACCCCGTCAGAGCAAGAAAGGTTTCCGCAAGAACGTTCATGGCACTGACTGCGGCGGCAGGACCTTTATCCAATGTTATACTCTCATACATTTTCGTACTTATCGGAAAGCTTGTATGGTTCTTCTTCGGTGCTTCAAATCCCGATGTTGTAGCATATGTTTACTACGCTTTTGATATGGCGGCAAGCATCAACGTTTCGCTTGCAGTGTTCAACCTGCTCCCCATACCGCCCTTGGACGGTTCAAGAATAATGCTCGTATTCTTAAAGGAAAGAACATATTTCAAGCTGATGCAGTACGAACAGTATATAATGATCGCCGTACTCGCTATCTGCTGGACAGGTGTGCTTGATGCACCGCTGAACTTCCTTGACAATGCGGTTATGAGCTTTCTTGATTTCACGACCTCTTACGTTCCTCTTGTACCTCTCGGAGTATAAGAAATGCAGGAACTGAAATTCAAGCTGGAGGTCTATGAAGGGCCGCTCGATCTTATGCTGAGCCTTATCGCAAAGCATAAGCTGAACATTTACGATATAGAAATCTCCCTTCTGCTCGAACAGTTTATGCTGTATCTTGACCGAATGAAGCAGGCCGATATAGAAATAGCGGGCGAATTTCTCGAAATGGCGGCAAGACTTATCTACATAAAGTCAGCCGCACTTCTGCCAAAGCACGAAGCGGAAGAAATGAAGAAAGAGCTTCAGGGCGTACTGATAGAATACGCTATGTGCAAGCAGATAGCATTACAGCTGCAGCAAAGCTGGGTAGGCGATGATGTATTCGTGCGTCCGCCCGTACAGGTGGAAGAAAACAAGGCTTATCTCGGCATACACGAGCCGGACGAGCTTTTTCTGGCAATGTCGAACTTAAACTACAAGGATGCGGTACGAAAAGCCGTGCCTCATGTAAAGCCTGCCATCGCAAAGAGTTTTGTCAGCGTATTCACAAAGATAGTATATGTGTTGAAGCGTATAAATGACGGTCATAAGGTTGAAGTGAATTCGTTATATAAGGGTCAGTCCAGATCGGACTGCGTGGCTGTGTTTCTGGCACTTTTAGAGCTGTCGAAGAACAGCCGTATAAAGTTTACCGATGACAACAAATATCTTCACTTTGTGCCTAAGGATAAAATAGAAGAAGAATTCTCTTTCGGAGAACCGGATGAAAGTGAGGCGGCGGATAATTGAATTACAATGAATCAATCTGTATAATAGAAGCTCTGCTGTTCGCATCGGGTGAACCGATTTCGCTTGACCGGCTGAGCGAAGCAAGCGGCATCGAGCCGGAAACGGTGGTAAAGCTGATTGACAGGCTTGAAAGAAAATACAACGTATCCGACAGCGCAATAAGGGTGCTAAGGCTTGAAAACTCATATCAGCTTTCGACAAGAGAAGAATATGCACCTTATATAAAGCGTGCAATGGAAAACAAGCGTCAGGCAAGGCTTTCCCCTGCGGCACTTGAGGTACTGGCTGTAGTAGCTTATAATCAGCCCGTCACTAAAGCGTTTGTCGAGCAGGTCAGAGGCACAGACAGCTCCGGTGTTATAAACACGCTGGTAGAACGTGAACTGCTGTATGAGGCAGGCAGACTTGAACTGCCCGGCAGACCTATTACATACAAGACAACGGACAACTTCCTTCGCTGTTTCAAGCTTGAAAGTCTGGCACAGCTGCCAAGCCTTCCCGATGAAGACGGACAGTTAAACCTGAATGAGATCGGCACATTACAGCAAGACGGCGACTTTATTCCGGATGACAACTTTGAGGAATAATCCGATTACTCCTGCGGATACTCTTATCTGAGTACCGTCCGCACACCAAACCGAAACGGAGGGCTTATGGGCTGGCTTATTTTCATAGATATATTGCTCATCATCGTACTTGCTCTCATGCTGTCGGTAACAGTCAACGTACATCTGAACGATGAAACGAGAATAAAAATCAGATACGCAGGCATAACAATATTCTCTGTTTCTCCCGAAGACGAAAAACATAAAAAGCAAAAGAAAAGCAAGGAAAAACAAAAGAAATCGCCGGACGATAAAAGCGATAACATTTCTGCGGATAACGAAAAACCGGTGCAGAATACCGAAAACACTGCCGATAAAGCAAACGGCAGCAGCGATATATCCAAAGAAAGCAAAAAAACGCATAAAGTCGGAAAAAAAGCAGATAACAACGGCAACAACGGTCTTTTATCAAAGCTCGGTCTGAGCGGCGACATCAGCGAAACGATTGAATTTGTAAAACAGCTTGTGGAATCTGCTTCAAAACCGGTAAAACGGCTTATAGGACATATCCGTGTAAGTAACTTTTATCTGTTTATAACTGCAAGCGGAGAAGATGCGGCGCAGGCGGCGATGAACTACGGAAAAATAAACTGGCTTGTACACACAGCTTTAGCGGTGCTTTACAATACCGTTAAGCTGAATGTGAAAAAGATAGATATTACCGCAGACTTTACATCGGGCAAAACGGAGTACGAGCTTTCGTGCAAAGTAAAACTGAGGCTCGGAACAGCCATAGGCTGTGTCTTGTGGCTTTTATTCAGAACAGCAAAATTATATTTGAAGATAAATTCAAAGAATGTAAATAAAACTGCAACGGCTGAAAGCAATACAAAGCCAAAAGCAGAGAAAGCGTAAGCTTTCGGAAAGGAAATCAAAATGGCAGAACAGCATCCAATCAACGGACTTATGGGAACTTCTATGGAGAAGATAAGAGAGCTTGTTGACGTTAACACTATAATAGGCGACCCTATCACCTCTCCTGACGGAACAATAATCATTCCCGTTTCGAAAGTCAGCTTCGGCTTTGTCGCAGGCGGCTCAGACCTGCCCACAAAAGCTCCCAAGGAAGTATTTGCAGGCGGAAGCGGCGCAGGCATCACGATAAATCCGCAGGCTTTTATCGTAGTACAGCGTGACGGCGACGTTAAAATGCTTGAGCTTGGTGCAACCGGCAACAGTGCTATTGACGGTATAATCAGCGGCGTACCCGACCTTATTTCCAAGATCAAGGCTATCTTCTCGAAGGATGGCGAAGAAGAATCTGAAGAAAAAACAGAAGAATAAGCAATAACATCTGTCCTTTTCGCATAAGATATACCAAAACTATGCGGAAAGGACAACGTTATGCAAAGAAAGATTCTATCTGTCGCAGCTGCCGTGATTTTTACTTTTTCGGCGGCGACAGCAGCTTATGCCGAATGCGCAGCACGGCTTGACTATCTCGAAAGCTCCGACAAAACAAAAACTGACGTTTCAGCCGCCTGTGCTATTCTTATTGAGGCGGATACGGGAACTGTGCTTTTTTCTAAAAACGAAAAAGAACACAGACAGATAGCAAGCACGACCAAGATAATGACTGCTCTGCTGACCCTTGAGGCAGGAGAACCCGACAAGGAATTCGAGGTAGACCCGACCGCCATAAAGGTCGAAGGGACCTCAATGGGACTTCGGGAAGGCGATATTGTAACACGCAGAGCTTTATGCTACGGTATGCTTTTGCCTTCGGGAAATGATGCGGCAAATGCGGCGGCGGTAAATATATCCGGCAGCAAATCGGCTTTTGCCGTGCTGATGAATAAAAGAGCCGAAGAAATCGGTATGACCGACACGAACTTTGTCACCCCGTCGGGACTTGATGCAGACGGTCAGTATTCCTGTGCCTATGATCTCGCCTTGCTTACACGGGAGGCGATGAACAATAAGGACTTTGCAAAAATATGCGGATTGCCAAAAGCAAAGGTTTCTTTCGGCAATCCCAAAAGCGACCGCATACTCGTTAACTCGAACAAACTGCTCACAAGCTATGACGGCTGTATCGGAGTTAAGACAGGGTTTACAGACAGTGCAAGAAGAACCCTTGTAAGCTGTGCCGAGCGTGACGGCGTAAGACTTATAGTGGTAACGCTTAATGCGCCGAACGACTGGAGCGACCACGCAAAAATGCTGGACTACGGCTTCAAAAAAGTGACGCTTTGTGAAATGAAGTACGACTCATCCGCTCTTTCCTTATCCGTTGTCGGCTCAGAAAAGGAAACGGTCGGTGTTGAATGCGGTACCGTAAAACTGCCGCTGTGTAACGAACAGAAAGACAAAATAACCGCAGAAATATATATGCCGAAATTTATTTATGCAGGACTTGCCGCAGGCGAAAAGGTCGGCGAAATACATTACCTGCTAAACGGAAATACAATAGCGACAGCGCCGCTCCAAACGGCTGAAAGCTGTGTACAAAAAGAACTTAAAACGGATTTTTTTACCGTGATATATAAATTCATTGCAGGACTGCTGACACGCTGATACTGTATGGATACGGAATTTGAAAGGAATACGGAACAATGGAAAAAGTGAGATTACAGAAAATAATAGCAGACAGCGGCTACTGCTCACGCAGAAAAGCCGAGGAATATATCGAACAGGGCTGTGTAAAGGTAAACGGCAGACCGGTTTCTCTCGGTGACAAGGCCGATCCCAAGAACGATATTGTAACGGTAAACGGCGAAAAGATAGCTTCATCCGGCACTCAGCTGAGATACATAAAGCTGTATAAGCCGAGAGGCTATGTGACCACTATGGCGGATACGCACGGCAGAAAGATAGTTACCGACCTTCTCGACGACATTGACGAGCGTGTTTATCCCGTAGGCAGACTTGACAAGGATTCCGAGGGACTTCTGATACTCACAAACGACGGTGCGCTTGCAAATTCCGTAATGCACCCGTCACGTCATATAAAGAAGCGCTACCGTGTTACAGTAAAGGGCGAGGTAACAGATGACAAGCTGACAACGCTTGCTTCCGGTGTAAAGATTGATACGGGTGTTACACTTCCCTGCACTGTTGCGGTACTTGCCGAAGAAGAAAACAGGACTGTGCTTGAATTTACGATTGCCGAGGGTAAGAACAGACAGATAAGAAAAATGTGCGAGGCTGTAAAATTACAGATAGTGCGTCTTAAAAGAAACGCTGTCGGAAATATAAAGCTTGGTATGCTGAAGCCGGGCGAATGGGCAGACCTTACCGCAGAAGAGTTAAAGGGACTGAAAGCACTGGTTTCAAGCGATAAATCGACCAAGAGAACGGGTAAAAAATGATTACGATACTTAAAAACAACATTATTACCGACAAGCTGGTGTTCGAGGCAAAGGACGGCGATACGCCTGTAGGCTCTGTCGTCTGCACGACAGACGGCGAAACACTGTTTATCGAAAAGCTCGAAACGCAGTACATAATGCTTGTTGACGGGCTTATGAGAGCCGCTATGAACTACGCTTTTAATCACTTTATAAATAAGTGTACCGTAAATATGCAATCCGAAACGGTGTGGAATGAACTTTTAAAACGTGGTTTTGTGCAAAACAACGATAATCACATCTCTGACATTGATAATTTTTTCACATCTCATAAAAGTTGCAAAAAATAGCGAATTTCGCTTGTTATTAAAGCAAAAATGAGTTATAATTATACTTGAATATGATGTGCCCAAAGGCATAATTATAAACAGCGGTCGGCTCTTATTTTCAGCAGCTTACCGCTTCACAGAAAAGCGAGAACGGAGGAATTCTGGCAATGAAGAAAACAATTGCTGAAATGGAGCAGACAGCCGCAAGCGAAGCTGCAAACAAGCTCATCTCTCTGTTTGACGAAGACAGCTTTGTCGAGCTTGGCAAATTTGTCGGAGCAAACGGTGAAAAGACAGGCGTTGTAAGCGGTTACGGCTATGTTGACGGAGCAGTCGTATATGCGTACGCTCAGGACACAAGCGTTAACGCAGGTGCGGTAAACACTGCGGCAGCTCTCAAAATCAAGAAGGTTTACGAGCTGGCACTTAAAAACGGTGCTCCTGTTATCGGTATCTTTGACTCAAAGGGCGGAGATATCAAGGAAGGTATGAAGACACTCGGTGCATACGGCGAGATAGCCAAGATGAGTGCGGCACTTTCGGGTGCTGTTCCCCAGATAGCTGTAGTAGACGGCCTTTGCGCAGGCACAGCCGCTATGATAGCTTGTATGGCTGATGTGGTCATTATGACAGAAAAATCAGAACTGTTCATGACAGCACCTTTTACAGCCGATGATAAGACGGCGGGTGCGGGTACAGCCGAGAATGCCGCAAAGTCAGGTGTAGCGGCTATTCTTGCAAAGGACAGCGATGAAGCTATAGCTAAGGCTAAGCAGTTATTATCCGTTCTCCCTGCGAACAATCTTGAAACAGCAGGAAACGATTATTATATGGAAAACGATGCGGCTGTATCGGCTGATCTCAAGGGCATCGAGCTTATCAGCTCGGTAGCCGACAAGGAAAGCGTTATTGAGCTTTACAAGCAGTTCGGTACATCTGCGGTTACCGCAATAGGAAGCCTTAACTGGAGAACAGCAGGCTTTGTTGCTACAAACAACGGTGCAAAGCTGACAGCAGACGACAGTGCAAAGATTGCACGTTTCGTTACTCTTTGTGACGCTTATTCAATCCCTGTTGTTACATTCGTTGACAGCGAAGGCTTTGAAAAGTCAAGTGCGGCTGAGCTTGCAGGAAGCATCCGTGACAGTGCAAAGCTCGCACAGGCTTATGCTTCCGCTACAACAGCAAAGATTGCAGTTGTAACAGGCAAGGCTTACGGCAGTGCTTATGTTGCACTCGCAAGCACAGCAGCAGGAAGCGACTTCACATTCGCATGGGAAGGTGCGGTTATCGCTCCCACAACTCCCGAAGCGGCAGTTGTATTCTTAAACGGTGTTTCGGAAGACAACGCAAAGCAGGCTCAGGAATATGCAGACAACGAAGCAGACGCATTCACAGCTGCGGCTAACGGCTATGTTGACAGAGTTATCACAGCCGAGGATACAAAGTCTGCACTGACATCTGCAATTGAAGCAACATCTTCAAAGAGAGTTGTTACTCCTGCTAAAAAGCACGTTAACTTCGTATATTAATCGACATAAGAAAGGATTTTTGTTATGAAAAGATACAATATCACAGTAAACGGTACCGCTTATGATGTAACCGTTGAAGAAACAGACGGCAGTGCAGCACCTGTTGCCGCACCCGCAGCAGCTCCCGCTCCCAAGAAGGCTGCAGCTCCCGCTGCTCCCGCAGGCGCACAGGGCGGCGTTAAGATTAACGCTCCCATGCCCGGTACTATCGTAGACGTTAAGCTCGCAGTAGGCGCTAAGGTTACAAACGGTACAGTAATCGCAGTTCTCGAAGCTATGAAGATGGAAAACGACGTTGTAGCAAGCTGTGACGGTACAATTGCAAGCATCAATGTTACAAAGGGTCAGTCTGTTGAAACAGGCACACTTATTGCAACAATCAATGCGTAACTCTTGATTGAAAGGAATAATAAAGGTTATGGCAAAAGTAGGAATTACCGAAACCGTACTGCGTGACGCTCATCAGTCGCTTATCGCAACCAGAATGACTACAGAGGAAATGCTCCCTATCCTTTCCACAATGGACAAGGTAGGCTATCATTCGGTTGAATGCTGGGGCGGTGCTACATTTGACGCATGCTTACGTTTCTTGAATGAAGACCCCTGGGACAGACTGCGTATATTAAGACGTGAAATGCCTCACACAAAGTTACAGATGCTTTTCAGAGGACAGAATATGCTCGGTTACCGTCACTATGCTGACGATGTACTGGAATATTTCGTTCAGAAGTCTGTAGCAAACGGTATTGATATAATCAGAATTTTCGATGCGCTCAACGATATAAGAAACCTCGAAACAGCCGTTAAGGCTGCAAAGAAGGAGGGCGCACACGCTCAGATAGCTATCTCTTACACACTCGGTGAGGTATTCACAGAACAGTATTACATCGACTACGCAAAGAGAATTGAAGAAGCAGGCGCTGATTCTATCTGTATCAAGGATATGGCGGCTCTGCTTACTCCTTATGAAACAGAAAGACTTGTAAAAGCACTCAAGAGTGCTGTAAATATCCCGATCCAGCTCCACACACACTACACATCAGGACTTGCTTCAATGTGTCTGTTAAAGGGTATCGAATCGGGCGTTGACGTTATAGACACAGCAATGTCACCCTTAGCGCTCGGCACATCGCACGCTCCCACAGAGTCAATGGTTGCCGCATTACAAGGTACAGAGTACGATACAGGACTTGACTTAAAGCTTCTCACAGAGATAAGAGAATACTTTATGACGCTCCGCAAGAAGTACATCGACAGCGGTCTGCTCGATCCCAAGCTCCTTGCAGTTGACGCTAACGCTCTTATATATCAGGTTCCCGGCGGTATGCTTTCAAACCTCCTTTCTCAGCTTAAGCAGGCAGGCAAGTCTGACAAGTTCGAGGAGGTTCTTAAGGAAGTTCCCCGTGTAAGAGCCGACGCAGGCTTCCCTCCCCTTGTTACACCTACATCACAGATTGTTGGTACACAGGCTGTATTCAATGTAATTCTCGGTGAGCGTTACAAGACTGTAACAAAGGAATTCAAGGGTCTTGTAAAGGGCAGCTACGGTAAGACACCTGCTCCCATCGATCCCGAGTTCAGAAAGAAGATTCTCGGTGACGAACAGCCTATCGACTGCCGTCCCGCAGACCTTATCGAGCCTGAGCTTGAAAAGCTGAAGGCTGAATGTGCTAAGTGGTCACAGCAGGACGAGGACGTATTAAGCTACGCTATGTTCGGTCAGGTAGCTGAAAAGTTCTTTGAAAAGCGTAAGGACAAACAGCTTGGCATTGATGCTGAACACGCTGATAAAGCTAACAAGGTAATGCCCGTATAATTTAATTTAACTGCGGCAGGTTGAAATACACCTGCCGTTTTTAATAATCTGAAAAGGACGGAAATATGAACAGACGCAGACGCACAGACGAACCCGTAAAGAATATACACAAAGAAACCGAATATCACACTGTAGTAACCGATGACGGAACGCAGGACGAGGGCTTTAACTGCAAAGCCTGCGGAAAATTCATTACGGTCAGGGATTGCGGAACAAACAACCGTAATCACTGCCCGCACTGCTTATCAAGCATACATCTTGACAACATACCCGGCGACCGCTCAGCCGATTGCGGAGGGATAATGGAGCCTATCAGCATTTATGTCCGTCCCGACGGTGAATGGGCGCTGATACACCGCTGTAAGAAATGCGGCGAGCTTAAAATAAACAGGATTGCCGCAGACGATAACGAATATCTGCTGTTATCGCTTGCCTGCAAGCCGCTTGCAAATCCGCCGTTTCCTCTCAGCACATTATCGTCAAATTTCGGCAAAGAAGACAAATAATCATACAGACACCAAAACGAGCCGTTGCACAAATATAGTGCAACGGCTCAATTTTATTCACGGCATTGACTCAATCCAGAACAGCACCTCCCCATTCAATAACCGTAAAGCCTTTACGAACGATTGGCGTAATTTCGGGCGGCGTTATTTCATCACCGCTGTATTCGGCAAATCCGAACCATATACGGTATATGCTGTCAGGCTTTACCGAGAAAGTCAGCGGCATCGCATTATCAACACCTTCGGTCAGCATCGGATACATGACATAATCCGTGCCGTCTTTAAGATAATCCGTCCAGTATTCAATGAAGTCTGCAGTTTCCTGCTCATTAAAGCCGTAAGAAGCCAGTATTTCACGGAAGGCTTCCGCACGTTTATTTGCAGGAATAACGAAGCCTTCTTCGGTCGAAAACGCTTTCCTTTTCACAAGAGCTTCGTAGAACAGATAACCGTAGCTGTTTTTATCCTTATCGGTAAGCGTGCCGTCCGGCGATGCTGTTACCGTCCAACCGTCATTATATTCGGGAATCGACAAGGTAAGATAACCCGGTTTACCGAATGTGACCGTTATTTTGGTTTCGGTTTCGGGATAAAGATATATGTTCGGTTTTTTCGCCGTAACGTGATTCGGCAGGATTGTACTGCCTGCCTTAGGCGCCATATTCAGCAGTTCGTCACGCAGCCACTCAAACTCCTTTTCACGCCCTTCCCTTACCATCTGCGCATAAAAGTTCAGCTTATCGTAATAGCTCTTTTTCCACCAGTCCTCTAACGACCATTCGGCATCTCTTGACGGATAAAACACATTCTGAAACAGGTCTGTATAATAATCGTTGACATTTTGAAGTGTAATATCGACCGTTCCGATAAGCGTACTGTGATCGGCGTAATCCAGTAAGGCTGTCTGCGTTGCAACATCCGACCAATTCTTCACCGCCTCGCCAAGCAGTAAGTTCATACCCTTTACCGTTCCTGTCGGGTCCTTATCCCCCACAGCCATATCCGCCCAGTTCATCATAGCCTGCCATGCGGTAAGCGTATCGTATGCTGTTGACAGTGCCGGGTGTGATGCGTATGGATTATCCTGCGGATGAGTAAGCTGATTTGCCGCAGAAAGCGAATCCATTAAATTTGTGGCGAATCCTGCGGCAGAAAAGATTCCGTCGCCTGTCTTCACCGCATCGCCGTAGCTTGTTTCAAAGCCGGGCGTATTTTTTACGCTATTCCAGCTCTCTCCTGCCAGATTAAAACCGTCTGATATATTGTTGCCGTAATCATTCCAGAAGTTAAGCGAGGCTGTATACGCTTCGGTTGCGGAAGAACCGATCTGACCGATAACATCGGTAGCAGAAGGAGGAGTAACCGGTCTGCCTGCCGTATCTCCTCCGTTTGCAAAAGCGGTAAACGACAAAGCGGTTATCGGCAATATGCCGCTTAGTATAAGCGAAAAGGTCTTTTTTCTCATTATGACACCTCCCTTGCTACGCATTCCTGATATGTTTCGACAAGACTTAACAGATAGCTGTCTTTTCCTGCCAGTGCCTTTGCGTCCGACAGATATTTCTCCGCCGCCTTATAGCTTCCTCTGTCATAGGAGATTACCCCAAGGTAGCACAGCGAATAGCCGTCAGACATATCGAGAAGATGTGCTTTTTTCAAATAGTATATTGCTGATGTATTGTCATTGTTTTCGTAATACGAAAGTCCAAGCATCAGATGCCCCTTTGCCCAGTACGGATGCTTGGCAACTGCGTCAAGCAGCGTGCTGACTACATAAGAGAAATTGCCCTTATCGAATTTGTTGTACCATTCTGCCATTGTGCAATAATAATCTATGCTTGTTGTATTCTTGAGCTTAAAAAGCATTGACCTGCTCTTATCCGCTTCTTCCGCTCGCATATAGTATTGTGCAAGACAGAGTGCGGAAGAATCGTCCTCACCGTAAGCTTCGACATAATCAGCATATTTTTCTTCGGCGTTCTCCGCTGTTTCGGCACTGACCATTTGCCCAAGAAGTATCTCTTTTTGCCGCAGCGTACCCGTGCCTGAGCCTGATGTAATAAATAAACAGCACACAACCGATATAACAATTCCCGCAAGAGCCGATACGTTGCCAAGATACTTCTTCCGCTTTTTAAGCACGAAAGGCAATACGACCCCTGCCGCCGACAGTAGCATTCCAACAATTCCGAGCCAGACAGTACCTCCCAGAAAGAAGGTCTGCATTGTCAGAATAAGAAAGATTACAATTGAAATAATAATCGGCATTATTCATTTCCCCCTTTCTGCGATGCTTCATGTTGCTTTTCTATCATTGCTTTCGCACCCTCACGATATGAATACGGATGGATACCTATTCCCTCATAATCACTGTAATAATTGAACCACGGACTAAGACCTATAGCAATCTCTGCGGCAGTATAGGCATTTTCCCACTCCTCCAGTTCCTCGTATGCGGCATAAAGCGCATACCATATCATCGGATCATCGCTCTTATAATCTATCGCTTTTTTGTAAGCCGCCACAGCTTCATCGTATTTTTTCTGTTGCATAAGCGTCACGCCCTTGAGATAATAAGGATAACACAGCTCGCCACGCTCTGAAATTACCCGATCAGCAGCGGCAAGCGCCGTTTCCATCGCCTCAGTATAGGCGTCATCATAGATAGAATGACCGCCGTAAGACGGATAGCAGGCATTGACATAAGCCGCCAGATAATTCTTCAGGAACTCGTCACTGTTAAGCTTGTTTATCTGTTCATCGCTGAAAAGGCTGTACTTTGCTTTTGTGGTTTCGGTATCCACCACCAGCAAGGAAAAGTAGGAATGCAGTAATTCGTCCGCTTTTTTAGGATATTCACTCGTCTTTACCTGCTTTGCAAGTTCCAGTACATACTCTGCGGAAGCATCAAATTCTCCGCTTTCAAGCGTTGCCGCCGCCGCATAATAGAGGGGAACGGGGTTTGTATCGTCCTGCACCTCTTTTGCGAGCTTAATACATTCATCGTACCGTCCCGTTTTCAAAAGCGCATACATAGTATTTTCACGAATAAAGAAATTGTCGAATTCCTTGAGCGCTTCCAAGCCGTAATCCGCACACTTGTCAAGCGCCAATGCCCTAAGATAAGTCTGCATGACCAGCTTTTTGATACCGAGCCGTTCCTCTTTGGTTATGTCTTTTCCGAGCTGCTTTTCAAACTGTTTTTCAAAGTTTTCGACTACAGCAAGAATCCTCTTATCATCCGAATAGTCAGCAGTGAGGTAAAGCGAATGCTGCTCCTGATTGTTATAAAACATAACCGCTATGTAGCTCCATACGAAATCCTCTGGAGCTTCCAGTGCCTTTTCGACAGCTTGGCTTACAAGCTGATAGGTGATACCGGTACCGACAGAATCGGCAATGTTCGTGCCGTTTGTAACACCTACCCGCATTTTAGCGAGCATCTCGGCATATTCAAAGCTGTTTTGGTAAGAGAAAGCCGTTTCAATCACTTCTGCCATAACTGCGGCATTTTCCGCAACATCGGGCAATCCGCCGACATATATTCCGTTTGCCGCTAAATTCGTCAGTATTTCTGTACGGCGATTTTTCTGCTCAGCCGTCAGCTCATCGGCATTTTTATATTCTGCAAGCATATCAAAGCAGAAATCGGTATCCTTTATATAGCCTGCCGTATAATACTTCTCCATAGTTTCAAGTCGGTCATCTGTGTGGTTTGCATAGGTATCAAGATAAGCCAGCATCTGATTTGTTGCTATCTCGCTCTCGGAAATATCATTCCAACTGCCATCGGCTATTTTTTTCCATATCTCAAGCTCACGCTGAATCTCTCTGTAGTCGTTGACCGCCGTGATGATATTCCCTCCGAGCAGGTTATAGCACGCCGTATTTGTGCGGCTGTAGTATTCAGCCTTCAGCCTGTCGGAAGACGAAACCGCTGCGGGAAAAGTCATCACGGTGCAGATTGTAAGTACCGCCGTACCTACAGCAGTCGGTATATAACCAAGCCTTGATTTTTTCGTTTGTGCCGATGTGATTTGTTCATCTGTTCCTGCCTTTGACAGATTCCCGAGGCACACAAATCTAAGCACGGGAACAATCAGCACCCAGCAGAACACCGCATAAACAAGTTCGGCTATGAGTTTTATACACCACACCCGTTTTTGTGCAAAAGCCGATTCAATACCCAGCCCGAAAATATACGGCAAAAGATACGCAAAAACTATCGCAAGCAATATGCATACCGCTGTCAAAAGTAACTTTCTGCCGACTTTTCCTTTAATGCCGCCGTTAACAGCACAGCTTAGCAGATAAAACGAAAGTCCGAGCAGTATTCCGCCGGCGGCTATCCCTATAAATTCGCCGACCGTTCCGAAGCACTTGACAAAAAGCACCGTCAGGAGTTTTCCGCCATACAGTGCCGCTATACAGGGAATACAGCCCTTAAGCCATACTGCGACAGCCTCCTTTGCCGTTTTTCCGATTGAGCAAATTGCGAAAAATGCGAAAACGAAGGCACATACAACGCATAACACGTCGGCAATAAACACCGTACCCGCCGCTAACGATTCTTTCTTTATGCAAAGCAAAACGGTCTTTATCAGATCGGGTAAAATGACAAGCGATGCGGTTATTCCGAAAATCCACCTTGCAAAAGCATTTTTATATGCTCCTGCGAAATATTCTCCTATTCTTTTCATAGGCAATTCCTCCACTTGTATTCTTTATGATTTGATTTTGCTTAAAACAAGCTCGTTTTCAAGATATTGCGATATGCTGTCGGCTACGGCTGTTATAGCTCGCTGCACGCCGGATTCCGATAATCCCTCGCACTCTCTGACCATCGTTACGGATAATTCGGTACCTTCCTCCTGCCTGCTCACCGAAACGGAAAAAAGGCTTGAATTTCCGTACACCGATATTTCCGATAATATGGTCGATGCGTCCTCTTTTTTATATTCGGCGCCGTTTTTGTCCAGCACTTCGTAAATTGCAAGTATCACATACTGCCGATTATACGGAAGTGTTCGTTTTGTTGTTTTTCTGTCCTGCAAAGAACAGTGCCGCATATTCATAATCTGCTCCCCTTTCTGAATATATTCGATTGCAAGCTGTCATCGTGTCGTTTCGTACACCGTTTGTTATTATAATTATATCTGAATAACGCTCCGATGTATATAAGGGAAGTCCGCCAATCTGCAAAAAACAGGTTGGCGGACTTCCGCCATTTTATAAAAATCGGCATAACAATGCGGTTTTTACGATATAACGCAAAAATACCTCCCGCCTGAGCGGAAGGTACGAGCATTAGGATATTTTATATGTTGTTGTAAAGAGAAACAAGACCGATACGGGATTTAGTTCCTGTTTTTCCGTATATGGCGGATACATATCGCTCAAGAGTTCGCCTTGATATGTACATATTGTCTGCTATCGTCTGTAATCCGTCCTCGGTATTTACCAACAGCCCGAATACCTCGGCTTCTCTCGGAGTGAGCGAAAACTTTTCCGACAGCTTTTTCAATATCTCTTTATCGCTCAGTTTGTCACCGCCTGTTGAGGAAAGCTCATCAAAAAACGTTTTTCTCTTATTGGTATAGAAAAATGCGGCGATGCTTGCCAATACAAATAAAATCAGTTCAATGGTGATTATTGCAATGTTGTTGTCCGAATTCAAAAGGGCAAGAGAGCCTGCCGAGATCAGCACGGCAACAAAATTATTGACTGCTCTGCCACCCCCCGACAAAAGCTCGGGAGTTTTTGAATAACGGGCAATCTCCATAAAAGAAGCGGTAAAAAATACAACAAAGAAACCTGCGGATAAATAAAAGATAACCAGCCCCAGCATAATCGGCCCCGCAAATCTGAGAATAACAAGGCAGATGGTTGACAGGATCATTACGCAGTACATAATCATACTCATATACTTTCTGCCGTCAAAATCGAACAAAAAGCCTGCCGCAAGTCCGCTGAGCGCAAGGAGTATTCTCGGCCACTGTCCGATATTCACCACCCCGTTTGCGTGATAAAGGGTAATAGCATTATCCATTGAGCTGAAAATACAGGTCATAAACGCAACTAAAAAGACAAGTAAAACGCTGATTTTTAAGACTTCTTTACCCGCCTTATCGGTTTTCTCGCCAGCTTCGTTTTTCGGGAACGCAGGAACGATACTGTTCTTTTCCGCTCTTATCAGCATAACGGCCAGTAGCAATATAAACAAGGAAAGCACCGCAGCTTCGATAATATCAAAGTGGATCAGGTTATTATTAGCAATCTGGAGCAATGTTCCGAGCATATAGGATAAACCTGCAAGACGTGCAATATAAGTGTTATCCTCAAACAGACACAGCGATTTATAAAACACCGCACTTCCGAACAGACCGAGAATCAAAAACAGCACAAGCCCCATACACAACGTAAATGCGTAAGTGCTGTGACGGCATATCAGAAAAAGACAGACGACCGAGAGCACGGCAGCCCCAATAGAAATTACAGATTGCAGAGCCTTTTTGCAAAGCCTTGAATACAGAGGGTACAGAGCAAATCCAACCACGCTTGCACCGAGAGCGTAATTCTGAGCGTTTACCGACTTATCGCCCGATACTGTGCAGGAAATCATATCAACAAATAAAAACTCAGCCTCCAAAAAGGTAAAAGTAAACAGGCTCATCAATATGACAGCTTTTATACGGGAAACCCTGTTTTCCTTGTTGAAGGCATCGCTTTGCCTGATTTTTTTCAAAATGCTGTTCATAATCTAATCCTCTTACCTATATCGGACGCAAATTCCTTAATACTGTTCGGCTCACAGGCACCGCCATAATTGCGACGGCGATATTTCATTCCCGTTTATTCGTTTATTATGGTTTACCCTAAAAACAGGAACTGCCGACTTTTACTGTCAAAAATATAATAACACATTTTACAAAATAACACAAGTGCCTGCGAGACAGGGATTTGTTTTTACTGCCGCTGTTACTTCTTAGCCGATTGCAACAAATGTCAAGGCTTCTGCACAGCGAATCAAAACCACGCGTTGAACGCGTGGTATGCACTTGCCCTTCAAGGGCATAATACCGGCTTGTGCCTGAAGGCACACTGAAAAGTCTGGCGACCGCATCTCATTTACAGCAGCCACTCAAGTGGCTGTTTCTTTTTGCTTACTGGTTCTTGCTACCCGTAAACGGGTCAATATACTCTTTCAGTGTTATTTGATCGTTTGCTATATCTTCTGTAAGTTGGTTTCTTATGTATTCTTCTATTGCCTTTTTGTTCTTTCCTACTGTATCTACGTAATATCCTCTGCACCAGAAATGCCGATTCCCATACTTGTATTTCAAATTTGCATGCCTATCAAATATCATCAATGAGCTCTTTCCTTTTAGATACCCCATAAACTGCGCTACACTTATGTTCGGTGGTATTTCCACCAACATATGTATGTGATCCGGGCATGCTTCTGCTTCGATTATATTCACTTTTTTCTGTTCACATAATGTTCGCAGTATTTTCCCTATATCTGCTTTCAACTGCCCGTACACTACCTGCCTTCGGTATTTCGGCGCGAATACTATGTGATACTTGCAATTCCACTTTGAATGTGATAAACTATGATTGTCATTCATTTGACAGTCCTCCTTTTGATATTCATGTGGTTGCCAAACCCACTTCTATTATATCATAGGAGGGCTTTTTACTAAAGTCTTTTATTCCACCGCTTCAAGCGGTGGTTTATTTTTGCTAAAGCTACAAAAAATAAACCGCACAACAATGCGGTTTAAAAAATCAAATTCTTATACTGCCCGACATAGCTTTAAAGTCTTAGCTATAAAGCCTACGGTTTTGCGGTCTAAAGACGCTTTGATAAAACAGCCCTTTATATTTATGAGCTTTCTTTCTGAATAAAAGTCCACGGCAACACCTCTGACGTAACCTCCTTGCCGTTCAGAATATCAACGAGCTTCTGAGCCGCAATTCTGCCTATGTTTCTGTCCTCGTAGGAAAGCGATGATATCGGGACCTGAGAGATCCGACTAAGATTACTGTTGTCAAAGCTGACTACGGCAACGTCCTCAGGAACACGTCTGCCGGCTGAAAGCAGGCACTTAATAAGTCCGAACGCCACCTCGTCATTATAGCATACGACCGCCGTATTATCGCCAAGACGATTTAATACCTCCTGCGGATTATTGAAAAGATCCTCCTTCGTTTCGGTAATGTACCAGAATACATTCTCATCGGGGATTATCAGACCGTTGCGAAACAGCTCCGAAATAAAGCCGGAATACCGCTGATGACCTTGAATATCATCGCTTTTGAAAAAGCCTGCGATTTTTGTGTGACCACGCTCAATAAGATGCCGCACAAGCTCCGCACCGCCCGCCTGATTATCCGCACATACAGAATATGTGCCGCTGAGCGACGGGTAATATCCGTTGAAAAACACTACCGGTATATCCATTCCTATCAGCTTTTCGTACAGATCGAAATTAGGATTCGGCATAGCTGATTTTGTACCCTCTATCAGTATTCCGTCAACGGGATCCTTGAGTATTTCTTCAAGGATAGCACGCTCGTTGCAAACACGGTTGCGTGTCGCAGAAAGAACAGCGGTATACTTGTTTTCGGATAATACATCATTCACTGCCCGTAGCTGACTCGGGAAAATATAGTCGCTGATGTATGTTGCAACCACTGCTATCTTTCCTGTCCTCGGATTAAGCCGCTTCGGCCGTACCACTGAGCCGCTCCCCTGACGCTTTAATATAAGATTGTCCTCTACAAGAATCGACAACGCCTTGCGTATCGTCTGACGGCTCACATCATACTGAACTGTCAGCAGCTCCTCGGTAGGAATCGGCTGTCCCTCTTTATACAGACCGTTTTCAATATCGGTTTTAATTGCCTGTGCAACAGCTTCATATTTAGTCATTAATTATCACCTCTATGCAAAGCACAAGTTCGTGCAAAAGAATACAAATTTGTCTACACATATAATACAACTTTATCCGTTGTTTGTCAAGCAGTTTTTATCCAGCACGATATTTGTATGCTAAAAAAACGCATGTTTTGTAATATATGCACAAATCTTTCCACTAAAAAATGTGTAATTTATGTATTGCATTTGCATTTTCTTTGTGTTAGAATAAAGGCAGCAAAAGAGAATGCAGACAAAATTCGAAGTTGTAATGGATTTATTGAAAATTTGTCTTGAGCATTCAAAAAAACAAGCGAACGGACTAATATTTAATTTACGGAGGTAAAAAGCTATGAAAGTTAAGAAAATTCTCGCATCGGTACTCGGTCTGGCACTCGCAACAAGCGTATTCGCAGGTTGTAACTCCGGCGAAACCGCAAGTTCAGGCAGTGGAAACGGTTCAGGTTCTGCAAGCGGAGAACTCATCAAAGTCGGTATAATCAACAACGACCCCAACGAATCAGGCTATCGTACAGCCAACGACAAGGATATGAAGGCTAAATTTACAAAGGAGAACGGCTACGACGCTTCCTTTGCATACAGCCTTAAGAATGACGAGCAGATTGCCTATGCACAGACATTCATTCAGTCCGAAGTTGACTACCTGCTTATATCCGCAGCAGGCACTTCAGGATGGGATTCGGTACTCAAGGATGCTAAGGCTCAGGGAATCAAGGTAATCCTGTTCGACAGAACTATTGATGCCGATGAAAGCCTGTACGAAGCCTCAATCGTATCCGATATGGCAAAGGAAGGCCAGACCGCAGTTGACTGGCTGGCTTCTCAGAAACTCGATAAGTACAACATAGTACATATTCAAGGCACAATGGGTTCAGCCGCACAGGTCGGCAGAACGGGTGCTCTTGACACCAAGGTTGCCGCTGATGAAAACTGGAAACTCGTTACACAGCAGACAGCCGAGTGGAATGCTGAAACAGCACAGCAGATCGTTCAGTCCGTCATAGACAGCAACACTCCTTTCAACGTTATCTATGCTGAGAACGACGATATGGCAAAGGGTGCAGTTGCAGCTCTCGACAAAGCTAATATCTCACACGGCGTCGGCAAGGACGTTATCGTAATGGGCTTCGACTGCAACAAGTGGGCTCTCAAAAACCTCCTTTCAGGCAGCTGGAACTACGACGGTCAGTGCAATCCTTTCCAGGCATCCTACATCGACTCCATAATCAAGGATCTTGAAAATGGCACAGCACCTAAAGACAAGGTCGTAATAATGGAAGAAAAGGGATTTGACGCCTCCACTATTACTCAGGAGGACGTTGACAAATACGGTATCTGATCGTTGTGAACAGCTTAGCTGAATCAGCGGATCAGCCATGACGGTAGCGATCCGGTATGATGGATAACAAAATCCTTTGTATCGGATCGTTTTGCGTCTAATAAACAAACCGGAGGCGAAAACAATGCGTGACGAAAATGTTGTTCTCAGACTTGAGGGCATATGTAAAGAATTTCCCGGCGTAAAAGCACTTCAGAACGTTGAATTCACTCTGCACAAGGGTGAGATACACGCACTGATGGGTGAAAACGGCGCCGGTAAATCCACACTTATAAAGGTACTCACCGGTGTGTACGAAAAAGACGGCGGCGACATCTATATGTCCGGCAATCCCGAGCCTGTCATTATCAGGTCAACTCAGGATGCACAAAAAGCCGGAATAAGCACGGTTTATCAGGAGATTACACTCTGCCCTAACCTGACAGTCGCTGAAAATATGTACATCGGCAGATCAAAGGGAGCTTTCACTAAATGGAAGAAGATGTATTCACAAGCCGGCAAGCTGCTCGAATCGCTTGATATTCCGGCAAAACCGAATCAACAGCTCGGAAGCTGCTCCCTCGCAGTTCAGCAGATGGTTGCGATAGCACGGGCAGTCGATATGGATTGCAAGGTGCTTATCCTTGATGAGCCGACCTCCTCGCTTGATGAGCAGGAAGTTGAGAAACTGTTCAAGCTAATGCTTGACCTTAAGAGCCGTGGCGTTGGAATAATATTCGTAACGCACTTTCTCGACCAGGTATACGCAGTCTGCGACAAAATAACGGTACTGCGTGACGGCAAATTTGTAGGCGAGTACAATGCAGCAGACCTTCCTAAAGTAGAGCTGGTTTCAAAAATGCTCGGCAAGGATCTCAACAAGCTGTCCGATATAGACAAGCCACAACAGGCTGAGCATGAATCAAACGGCGAAGCTCCGGTATTTGAGGCAGAAGGACTTGTCAGCAATGCAGGCATAGCGCCTTTCGACTTCTCGATAAAAAAGGGCGAGGTAAACGGCTTCACAGGACTTCTCGGCTCAGGCCGAAGCGAATCCGTCCGTGCAATATTCGGTGCGGACAGCATAACCGGCGGTACAGTCAAGATGAACGGCAAAACAATCAGAATAAGAAAGCCGCTTGATGCAATGAAGCACGGCATAAGCTACCTCCCCGAAGACAGAAAGCACGACGGTATAATCGGCGATCTTTCGGTAAAAGACAATATAATTCTTGCGCTCCAGGTAATGCGTGGAATGTTCCGACCGATTTCGAAAGCGGATGCCGCAAAGTATGCAGACGAGTACATAAAGCTGCTGGAAATAAAGACGGCTTCCCCGGACACACCGATAAAGTCGCTTTCCGGCGGTAATCAGCAGAAAGTAATTCTTGCAAGATGGCTTCTTGCAAACCCCGTATACCTTATCCTCGACGAGCCGACAAGAGGCATTGATGTCGGCACCAAGCTTGAAATACAAAAGCTGGTGCTTAAACTTGCCGCCGAGGGAAAGAGCGTAACGTTCATTTCTTCCGAAATAGACGAAATGCTGAACGTATGTTCAAGATTGATAGTAATGCGTGACAGAAAGACTGCAGGCGAACTTGCGGGTTCAGACCTTAACCAGTCCAAGATAATGGAAACGATCGCAGGAGGTGAAAAAGCTCATGAAAACGCTTGAAACGGCAAGTGGAAACAAAATCCTCGCTTTTCTTAAAAGAGCGGTCAAAAACCAGATATTCATTCCGTTGGCGGCACTGCTGATACTGGTGCTGTTCAACCTGATTGCCGACCCATCGTTCTTTGCGATCAAATATGCTCCGAACAGTGCCGGTGATATGGCGATTTCGGGCAATATCATTACAATCCTTGACAACGCCTCGGAGCTTGCGATACTTGCAATCGGTATGACGCTGGTAACGTCAGCCTCCGGCGGACAGGATATAAGCGTTGGTGCAACCATTGCAGTTGCAGGAAGTGTCGTTCTCAGAGTTCTCTGCGGCGGTGAGGTAAGCCCGGATACGCTCCACGCACCGATAATCGTTGCATTCCTCGCCTGCGCTGTCGTTTCGATGCTGTTAGGCGCATTCAACGGCGCTCTGGTCGCATACTTCAAGATACAGCCTATGGTCGCAACGCTTATCCTCTTCACCGCAGGACGTTCCATTGCGGCGTGGATAAATAACAATCAGCTCCCTGTCATAAACGATAAAAGCTTCGGCTGGTTCGGTAACTTCATTCCCGGCTCGCCGCTGCCCACACCGATATACATTGCGGCAATATGTATTATAATCATCGCACTGGTGTTACGTTTCACAAAGCTGGGACTGTTCACACAGGCAGTCGGTATAAACTCCGAATCCTCCAGACTTAACGGTCTGAACCCTGCACGCATAAAGTTCATGGCATACGTTATACTTGGTCTGTGCGTTGCAGTTGCAGGCTTCATCAAGGTAAGCCGTATCTCATCTATCAACTACTCGGTAGTCGCAAAGGATATAGAGATGGATGCTATCCTTGCGGTAGCACTCGGCGGAAACGCCCTCAGCGGCGGTAAGTTCAATATGGCGGCCTCTATACTCGGCGCCTATGTTATACAGTTCCTGACGACTACTCTTTATAAGTTCCAGGTCCCCCCTACAGCACTCCCTGCATACAAGGCGGTTGTAGTAATTATCCTGGTAGTTCTCAGTGCTCCTGTTGTACGCAACAAGCTCAAAGCATTCCGCAAGAAGTTAGCTTCTCGCAGAAATCCTGTCAAGGAGGCGAATTAGCATGAAATTTCTGAAAAATGCCAACGGCAGATCCAGGAGATTATCTGATTCTAATCTGCTTCTGGTCATCACCATTGCGATATTCGTTGTAATGTATATCTGTGCTATGTTATTCATCGGCTCAGGCTTCACAAAAGTTCAGACCTTCTTCAACATACTCAACGAGAATGCGGCTTTGATAATTCTCTCCTGCGGAATGAGCCTTGTAATGATAACCGGCGGTATCGACATTTCTGTCGGCGCTGTTACAGCTCTCGTATGTATGTGCTGCGCTATGAATCTCGATTACGGCGGAGGTAATGTAGTGACCTCCATCCTCATAGCACTCGGCATAGGAACCGCTTTCGGTCTTGTTCAGGGTTATCTTATAGCGTATCTCGAGATTCAGCCGTTCATCGTGACTCTGGCAGGAATGTTCTTTGCAAAAGGTATGACTACCATTGTCAACGCAACACAGTTCAACGTTGAAAATGAAGAATTCCAGGCGCTGAAGGAAATAAGAGTATCTCTTCCCGGAATAGGTTCGACAAACAAACACGGCGCATTCGTTCCGGCATACATAGAAATAGGCGTTATCGTCGCTCTGCTGATAGTAGCCATTCTGTTCGTGTTTCTTAAATGGGGCAGGACAGGACGTGGCTTCTACGCCATAGGCGGCAACAGCCAGAGTGCAAATATGCTTGGTATCAATGTCAAGCGCACAAAGTTCTTTGCTTACCTGATGTGCGGAGTGCTTGCAGGTATAGGCGGCTTTGTTTACTTCCTTCATGTAGGCTCCGGTTCACCCTCCCATGCAAGCGGAGCCGAAATGAATGCGATTGCCTCATCCATCATCGGCGGCACAATGCTTTCCGGCGGTTCCGGTAACATTATAGGAACGCTGTTTGGTGTAATTTCGCTGAGTACGATAAAGAATATAGTTTCCTCTCTCGGACTTGACGATGCATGGTGGACAAACATTACCGTTGCGGCAATGATCTGCCTGTTCCTTGTTATCCAGAGCGTAGTTCTTTCAAGAAAGAACAAGAAAAAGGCATAAACACAAGCCGCACTGAAACACATCTTTTCGGTGCGGCTTTTCTGTAAAGGAGAATTTATTATGAACAAAATCTACTTTGTTACCGGAAGCCAGGATCTCTACGGAGAGGAAACGCTCAGACAAGCAGCAAATGACAGTACCGTAATATCCGGTTTTCTGAACGAAAAGCTCTCGGACATCGCAGAAGTCGTATTTATACCGGTCGTAAAGACCGCCTGCGAAGCTGAAGACATCTGCGTACAAGCGTCTTCGGACAAGGACTGTATAGGCGTTATTATGTGGATGCACACGTTCTCTCCCGCTAAAATGTGGATAAGAGCGCTGAAAGCACTGAAAAAGCCTATGCTCCACCTGCACACGCAGTTCAATGAAAAGCTGCCGTACGACAGCATTGATATGGACTTTATGAATCTCAACCAATCCGCACACGGCGACCGTGAATTCGGATTCATCTGTACGAGGCTCGGCATTAAACGTGAGGTAGTTGTAGGCTACTATCGTCACGAAGATGTTACAGAAAAGATACGCAGATTTGCTTATGCCGCTTCCGCCGTTGCGTTCAGCAGAACTCTCAGGGTAGCGATGCTTGGTAACAATATGCGTGATGTTGCAGTAACAGACGGTGACCGTGTCGAAAGCGAGATTCGTTTCGGCTGGAACGTAAACTACTATGGAATAGGCGATGTAGCAGATATTGCCGACAGTGTCACCGATTCCGAGATAGAAGCGAAAATGTCCGAATACGCCGAAAAATACACGATGGCAACCGACAACCTTACCGCTGTCCGTGAGCAAGCTAAATACGAAACAGCTCTGGATAAGTTCATCGCACGGGAAAAGATAAACGCATTCACCGATACATTCCAGGATCTCCACGGATTGAATCAGCTTCCCGGAATTGCGGCACAGAATCTTATGGCGAAGGGCATCGGTTTTGGTCCTGAGGGCGATTACAAGACCGCCGCTCTCGGTGCGGTTTTATTCAAAATGTCCGAAGGAAGAAAGGGTTCTACCGGATTTATGGAGGACTACACCTATGACCTCACCTCAGGCGAGGAGCTTGAGCTTGCGGCACATATGCTGGAGGTATCGCCTGTGTTTGCGACGAATAAGCCGGAGATACAGGTACATCCGCTCGGCATCGGCGGAAAATCCGACCCTGCACGACTTGTATTCGACGGAATTGACGGTGATGGCATTGCAGTGTCTATGATAGACCTTGGCGACAGATTCCGTTTGGTATGCGCCGAGATCACGCTTGTAAAACAGCCTGCTCCTATGCCCAGCCTCCCTGTCGCAAGACTTATGTGGAAGCTGAAACCGGATTTTGCTACCGGTGCGGCTGCGTGGATATATGCCGGCGGCGCACATCATGCGGTAGTTTCAACGGCACTCACAGCAGAAGATATACGTCTTTTTGCAAAGATGACGAACACGGAGCTTGTTATAATTGATGACAAGACCGACATAAACAGTTTTGAGCAACAGCTTGAATTGCTTGACGCTACTGCGGCTCTCAAGAGGTGATAATATGACAATACAAGAGAAGATACAAAACGCACAGACTTATCTCGGAATCGAATTCGGTTCCACCAGAATAAAGGCAGTGCTTATAGACGACACATTCGCCCCGATTGCTTCGGGCAGCCACGAGTGGCAGAACCGCTACGAAAACGGCGTGTGGACTTATTCCCTTGATGACATCACAACAGGATTACAGCACTGTTATGCGGCACTTACAGAGGATATACGGCAGAAGTTCGGAGTAACTCCGACTACCTACGGTGCAATGGGTATTTCCGGAATGATGCACGGTTATATGGCATTTGACAAGGACGATAACTTACTCGTTCCGTTCCGCACATGGCGTAACACAATCACAGAGCAGGCGGCATCCGAGCTGTCAGAGTTTCTTCGCTTCAACATTCCGCAGCGTTGGAGCATAGCTCATCTCTATCAGGCGATTCTGAACGGAGAGGAACACGTCAAGCATATTGCTCATATCAATACGCTTGCAGGCTATATCCACTACCGCCTTACCGGAAAACGACAGGTCGGCATCGGCGAAGCGTCCGGCATCTTCCCTGTGGACAGCACCGGTTACAACGCAGAGTACATCAAAAAGGTTGATGAGGTGCTTTCGGCAAAAGGTTTCTCAGTAAAGCTGACGGAAGTTCTCCCTTCAGTGCTTAACGCAGGTGCGAAGGAGGCATTCCTGACCGCTGACGGTGCCAAGCTGCTCGACCCGACAGGTACACTGCAGCCGGGAGTTCCCTTATGCCCTCCCGAAGGTGACGCAGGTACGGGAATGACAGCGACCGACAGTGTGCTTCCCCGAACCGGAAATGTATCGGCAGGTACCTCGATATTTGCTATGCTTGTTCTCGACAAGCCGCTTAAGGGCTACTACCCTGAAATTGACGTAGTGACCACTCCCTGCGGCGCTCCCGTTGCTATGGTGCATTGCAACAACTGCTCCTCCGAGCTTGACGCATGGGTGAAGATATTCGGTGAATTTGCACAGCTCAGCGGTCACCCTATCGCAAAGCCCGCACTTTATGATATGCTGTATTATCACGCACTGACGGGCGACCCCGACTGCGGCAACACCGTTGTGTATAATTTCCTTTCAGGCGAGCCTGTTGCAGGAGCGGAAAACGGCAGACCGATGTATTTCCGCACTCCCGACGGAAAATTCAATCTTGCAAATCTGTTCCGTGCGGAAATATACTCCACTATGGCGGCACTGAAGCTCGGAATGGATATACTTTTTGAAAAGGAGCAGGTTTCCGTTGAAAAAATAACAGGACACGGCGGTCTGTTCAAGACAAAAGGAGTTGCACAGCAGTTCCTTGCCGACGGGCTGGGTTGTGCCGTTTCCGTTATGAAGACCGCCGGAGAGGGCGGCGCATGGGGAATGGCTCTGCTTGCGGCATATACTGTATGCGGCGGCGGAAAATCACTGTCGGAATTCCTTGACAGCGAGGTATTCGTCGGTATGGAATCCACCACGCTTCAGCCCGAAAAGAACGGCGCTGAGGGATTTGCAGGATTTATGGAAAACTACAAACGTGGACTTGCGGCACAATACGCAGCGGCAAAGTAAGAAAGGACGCAATATGTTAGAGAAATTAAAGCAGGAGGTACTTGAAGCCAATCTTCTGCTTCCGAAATACAACCTTGTAACGTTCACCTGGGGAAATGTTTCCGCAATTGACCGTGAGAGCGGAATGATGGTGATAAAACCCTCCGGTGTACCGTATGAGGAAATGACTGCCGAGGATATGGTGGTGGTCGAACTTGCAACAGGCAAAACAGCCGAGGGCAAGTGGAAGCCGTCCAGTGACACGCCTACTCATCTCGAGCTTTATCGTTCCTTCTCGGCTATCGGAGGTGTCGTGCATACCCACAGCCGCTGGGCTACTTCGTTCGCACAGGCAGGGGCAGGCATTCAGCCGATGGGCACAACACAGGGCGACTACTTTTACGGTGAGATACCCTGTACCCGTGCCATGACGCCCGAGGAGATTCACGGCGAGTACGAAAAAGAAACAGGAAAGGTCATAATCGAAACATTCAACAACATCGATCCTATGACTATCCCTGCAGTGCTTGTCAAAAGTCACGGTCCGTTCACCTGGGGCAAAGACGCACACGAGGCGGTGCATAATTCCGTAGTACTTGAGGAAGTCGCATTTATGAATTACCACGCCCTCACTATCGCACCCACTGCAGGAAGAATGCAGCAGGAGCTTCTTGACAAGCATTATCTGCGCAAGCACGGTGCAAACGCTTATTACGGACAAGGCTGATAGTGCTTGTAATCAGACGGTGACGCTAAAGCAACCGACCGTTTTAAAAGAACGAAATAACATAACCGCAGGACTGCTCAGCTTTAAATGAGCAAGTCCTGCGGATTTTGTTGTTTTAAGAATAATCAAAAACTTTATATTCCTTACCGTGATGCCGATTGCGGATATTCTGTTAACGCTTGACGGCGACGGGTGCATTACCGCATTCATAAAGGGTTTGCTTTGTATTCTGTTGCTTTTTCTTAACTTAACTGTAACACACAGGTTTAGCTTTTCTGCCGCTCTTTTGCATCTCTATTGCAAACGACAAAATGTAATATTTTTCAAAAATTCTATTGAAAAATCTAAATAAATCATATATAATAAAAATGTCAAAATTTGCGAAACACTCTTTCGCACTATATGTTAATAACAGCATACAAAATTTGAATTATGAGGTGATAATATCAGACAATTATTCAACAAAAGCGGCATGATGATAACATTCTTTGCCGTAACGTATTTTCTTTGCGCTTTTCTCATTTCCATGTTTTTAAATTCAGTAAGCTCAAGCGTCGCAGGCAGGCTTTCGGATAATGCGGAAATAATAACAGTTAATCAGGACAACAACTCTGAAAGCGCCCTTACCTACAGCGATTTAGGCGATATACTGTCAAAGTATAAAGCTGTCGGTGCAATAAAACTCGTAACCAAATACAATTCCGGCTACGCCCTGTTTGACTACGAAAAAACATCTTCTGAAAACAGCGCACCGACCGCCGTGATAAAGCCCGAACTTGAGCCGTACTGTATGACGATAAACGGAAGAAAAACGATAAACTTCATCGGACAGAATTACACCGTCAGCAGTATCAACATATACGGAGGTAAAGACAGCGATTTCATATTGCAGTCTGATAAGCTCAGCGGCAGCACGGTGCGGTTTTCGGGACTGACACTTATAATTGACAACAAAGATAAAACGCCCTCAGTCACCGAAAGCATAAAATCAGATATAACCGGGAAAAACCCCGATACCAATATCAGAACCGATGATATATCCAAGATAGCGGGAAAAGGCAATCTCTTTACATCAGGCAATATAGTTATCATCATTGCAATATTGCTTATCGGTCTGCTTATTCTTATGAATTCGGGCGTGTTCACATGGTCATGGATAAACTCCAAACGCTCCGAAATAATGGCTCGCCGTATATGCGGTGCAGATGATGCGGACATTAAAAAAATGATATTCATAAATTTCCTTATGATCTCCGCAGTCGGCATACTTATCGGCTTTATTGTCACACTGCTCCTTACTCTTATTCCTGCCGTTTCTTATTATCTCGGCAATATCAGAATTTCCGCAGGACTTATATCCGTAGCGTTCATCCTTCTTATCGGCGGTATAATTTCCTACAGTCTGAGCGACAAGTATTCGCACGAACAGGTCATTTCGTTAAGGAGAGTGTTATGAACAAGCAACTTATAAAAATAATTCTTTTCGATATAAAATCGAACCTGCTTTCCTGCCTGCTTCTTACATTCCAGATGATAGTAGCATTCTTTGTTATAGGCAATCTTTGCAGTATCACCGCATATAAAACTGTAACTGTGAATGTCCTTGACGGCTTTGATTTTCCCAAAAACTGCTACAGTCCGTCAAACCCCGATATTTACACCGACGGCGGAATAGTGGTTGATTATGACGACATAGAAAAGGAAAGAAACCTCAGCTATTACATAGCCGAAAACTATAAAACCGAGGGGCGTTCCGAATTCTGTGAAGAAAAAGACGGCACAGACTATTCTCTGACGGTAATTACAGAGCATTACTTTGATATATTCGGCTTTGAAGTAAGCAAAGGACGGCTGTTCCAAAATACAGAATACGGCAAAGATCTGTCAGATAATCCGCCCGTAGTTCTCGGCAGTGACTTTGAAAACGACTATAGCATCGGCGACTTGTACCTTGATAAATACGAGGTAGTCGGTATACTGAAAAGCGGCATGAAAACAACCTTTTTGAAAGGCGACAAAAGCTCTATCATTTCCGCCGACGACGATGTATTTATACCTGTCATGAGCATTGAAAGCATGAAAGCACAAGGCATTGATTACCCCACCTCACTTATCTATGCCGATGATAAATCCGACCTTGCCGCAATAAATGATTACGCCGCAGAAAACGGCATGAATACATATAACTTCATATCTGCCGATGAAACAAGAAAGCTTATTGACCTTGTTTCTGCAAAAGCCAATATTTCACTCATCGTCATATCATCAATAATCATTATTCTTGCGGTATTTTCAATGATACAGTCCACCCTGCTCTATGTCAGAAAAAATATCCGTGAACTGCTCATACACATGATTTGCGGCGCTTCACAGTCGGATATCCTGCTCAGGATAAGCGCCGAAGTGCTGATTATAAACCTTGTCGGCGTTGTTGTTTCATCTCTTATATTTATGTCACTCCGTACAACACTTGTTTTTATGCTGACAGGCATTGCAACGGCAGTGATAGCCGTTGCGCCCGTTATGGTGAGCATTAAGAGAAAACCGCTTATAATGCAGATAAAGGAGGAAAAGTAAATGATCAGACTTGACAACATATCAAAGACTTTCCGTGACGGTGACACACAGGTTCAAGCATTGAAAAATATCAGCTTTGAAGTAAACAAGGGCGAGCTTGTCGCAATAATCGGAAAAAGCGGAAGCGGAAAATCAACGCTTCTTAATATTCTCGGACTTCTCGACAAGCAAACGGACGGCGATTATTATATTGACGGCAAAAAAGTATCTTCCATACCGGAGCGTGAAAAAGCAAAGCTCAGGAACAGTCATATAGGCTTTGTAATGCAGGATTTCGCCCTTGTTGAAAAGTACACGGTAAAGCAGAATATAAATATCCCTCTTATATACACAGATAAGCCCATCAATAAGGAAAAGGCGATAAACGATGTATTAAAAAGCGTCGGACTGTCCGATAAAACAAACACGCCTGCCTACAGACTGTCAGGCGGTCAGAAGCAAAGAGTAGCCATAGCAAGAGCGGTGGTAAACGAACCACAGATAATCCTTGCCGATGAACCGACAGGCGCACTTGACAGCATGACCGCAGATGAAATAATGCAGATTTTCGAACGCCTCAATATATCGGGAAAAACCGTCATAATCGTAACCCACGACAAAGACATTGCCGCTCGCTGTAAGCGTGTCATCGAGCTTTCGGATGGGGAAATTGCGAAAGGTACAAATTAATTAATTCGTGCAGTAATGAAAAACAAGTGTTTCTGCTTGACTTTTTTCAACATTCTGAGGGTTGCCGAGCAGCCCTTTTATTATGTCCGAATTTGTAAATATGCAAAGCTAAAGTTCAGAGAAGCGGATAAATGCGACATAACGGTATTGTTATACCGGAAGCTGTTGATATTCGGTTTTAAATGAGGAACAAAAGGAACGTTTAGCCCGTGCGCTAAAAGCCGAAATACCACGCATTTCCCTTGTGCATCAGAGTTGCGTTTGCGTTCCTTGTTTTTTGTGGAAGTCCGCGCTGCTATTATCGTTGAATCTACTATCGTTCCCTTTTTTAGGATCAGTCCTTTTGCTGTGAGCTGCTCTACCACCTGTGAAAAAAGCTTTTCCTGCAGCTCGTTTTTTGAGATGGCAGTCTTTTTTTACAGCGCCTTTGTCTGTCGTTTATTGTTCATCACAATATTCTTGCCGTCACTGCAGTATCTTTTTTCTGTATTCCGCCGGAGAAAATCCGGTCACCTGCCTGAACTGCCGTGAGAAGAATTTTTCATCATCGTAACCGCAGCTTACTGCTGTCGCATAAATGCTCATGGCGGTAGAATACAGTAAGTAGCAGGCTTTCATTACCCTTGAATTTATGCAGTCGCGGTTGTAACTTACATCAAAGCACTGCCGGTAAATCAAACGGAAATGCCCCTCGCTGATGCACATTTTTCTGCTGACTTCCGAAAGCTTAGGCATCTTATTAGGCACTGAAATTATCCTGTTCCTTATGTCGGCAAGCTCGTTATAATGCGGAAGTCTTCTTCGTTCGCTTATCAGATCGACATCGTGCTCTGCATTCAGCGATACGGCTGAGCGCAGTTCTCCGACCAGCGCGTTATCGGAACTGTGGTATGTGATAATAACCTGCCGTTCATCGTGCCGTGAATAAACCTCGTTGTGGAGCGATATTTTCAGTTTCTCAGGAAACATTCCGTTTTCCCTTTTGAACAGGATAAGAAATGTGTTGTCATCGGTCCGGCAGCATATTTCATGCTGAGTGCATACACGTTTTATTGCTGACGCTGTTTCTGCGATTATATCGCTGCGGTAGTTTTCGCCAAACAGGTATTCTCCGCCGTCCGGGAAACTAAGCCTTACCGCCTGAATGCAGAAGTTATGCCCGGCTTCCTCCACAATGCTTTCAAATTCACGAAGATTGTAGAACCCCGTCAGCGAATCATACAGTGCGGATTGCCGCTGGCATTGCGTGAGATAGTGGATATCATTCTTCATTCGCAGAAATTCCAGCGTATCCGCAACAGTCTTGTTCCAGTCGCGGAAGCTGAAATCATAGCTCGCCGGGCGGTTGTATTCCAGCACCGTATACCCGTAAAGCCTTGTCTGAAAGCACACGGGATTCACATAGAAAATCGCAGGGGAATCGTGCTCCGTAATGAACGGCACGGGAGTTTCGCCGCTGCTGAACTTTATCGGAGGTTCTGAATACTCGTTACCTATCGCACAGCACAGGAACTCACCACCGATGAAACGTTCACTGTTCCATGCGCTGTCAAGGCACAGAAACAGCCTGTCAGCGCCGTGCAGCAGGTAGAAAAACTCGCTTACCGCTCCGGTGTATTCCTCAAGAGTACGCGATGTGGTGAGCCTGCCGGAAAACTGTGCCACGGTGCTCATAATGGTGTGATACTGGTCTATCTTTTCCGCGATAAGCTCATCTAAAAGATGCGAACGGCAGACGCCGCAGGAGCAGGTGTTTCCGCTTACGAACCTGTCGGAATTGTCTTGAATAGGACTGCCGCCGAGAATAGCACCCACAGCGTCCCATCCCATTTTACGGCGGTTTCTGCGGTAAGTCGTCAGCAGCGGATAGTGATATATCCTTCCTGCGGTATGGTCGCCGCCGGTCAGGTCGTAGCCCGTTACTGTCAGATCGCCGGGAATATCCACTCCTGCCTCCGAAAGAACATCACACAGCCCGAACGCCATGGAATCGTTGGTGCATATCACCGCCTGAGGTTGCGGAATTTCACCGCTGAGATACCGCCGGGCAAGTTCCTCGCCTGAATCGTTCCAGAAGTTCCCGTAATACACTCTGATATTATCAAAGCTTATTCCGTGCTTTACGAATGCGCGCTTGCAGCCGTTCAGACGCTTTTGCGAAGCGGCGTTGTCCCTGCTTCCCGTCAGTATGTCGATGTCTGTGAAACCGTGAACCGTTATCAGATGTTCCGTCATTTTCTCCAGGTCGGTTTCATCATCGGAATAAACGCTCTTAAATCCATCCAACTCCCCGTCAATAACAATGGCGGGGATTTTTGCAGCTCTTATTTTATCGATTGTGTCGTTGATTATTGTTATATCCCGGAATGCCTCGGCTGTAACAATAACGCCGTCAAATAAATCCGGCTCAATCAGGGAGTAAATTATGTTCTCATAATTCAGCAGATTATCGTCCTGCCAGTGGTTGTATATGTTTGAGTAGGCCACAACATCGGTGTCATTCCGGAATGCGGCTTCGGATATTCCGTATAGTATATCTCGCTGTTCGGATGCGTCGGCTCTTGCGGTAATGACCGCTATTCTTCTGCGCATAATATCACCCCGTTTACAGTATAGCTTAATTCCGCACTAAAGTCAAGGGCAAAAGTGCATATTATGACTAAAAGGTGGATTAAACGAATATATGCTGTTGAATTTCTGCATTACAATGTGTATAATAAAATTAAAGCAATACCGTGCAAAGATTGTGCGTGTATTGTGCAATATGACGAAAAAATGTAAGCAAGACACGCACAAAATCCAATAAATGGTTTTTGTGCGGTGTTGCCAAAAAAACAATGAGGTGATGCTAATGAAAATAAGCGAAAATTGCTACAAGCTGGAAAATACGGCTAATCCAATTTCGCCGAATGTATTCTGCGCTGACCCAACAGGCGTTGAGTACAACGGCAGACTTTATATTTACGGCACTAACGACCATCAGGAATACGAGGCAGTCGGCGATGACGGAAAGAACGGCTATGCGCACATAAAATCCATCGTTATGCTGTCAACTGACGATATGGTGAACTGGGAATACCATGGCTTCATAGACGTCGCAAAAATAGCACCTTGGATAGTGAATTCATGGGCGCCGTCCGTAACTTCCAGAGTTGAGGCGGACGGAAAAACTCATTTTTACCTTTACTTTTCGAACAGCGGCTGCGGTGTAGGAGTGCTTACGGCGGAACACCCTCTCGGACCGTGGAGCGACCCTCTCGGAAAGCCGCTAATCTATCAGAATATGCCGGGGCTTGAAAACTGTCCTGCGCCCTTTGACCCGGGAGTATGCATCGACGAAAACGGCACAGGCTGGCTTGCGTTCGGCGGAGGGACCCCACCTACAAGTAATACGCTGCACACAAATGTACCTAAGATAGTGCGGCTCGGAAAGGATATGCTTTCGTTTGACAGCGATTTTGTTCCGATAGACGCTCCGTATTTCTTCGAGGCAAGCGAGCTGAACTACGAAAACGGAACGTTTATCTACACATACAGCACAGACTGGCAGTCAAGAGAAAACTGGAACAGAACGGACGTTCCTGCGCCGGGAACATGCAGCATGGGCTGTATGACGAGCAAAACTCCCCTTGACCCGGAAAGCTGGCAGTTCAAGGGCGGATTCTTCCTAAACGCCGGTGATTCCGGAATGGACTGGTGCAACAATCACACCCACCTTATCGAATATAAGGGAACAAGGTACATTCTTCACCACACACTTCACATTCAGGAGCGCACGAAAACAAAGGGAGGATTCCGCGGTATGTGCGTGGATCTACTGCCTTACACGGATACGGAATTCCCCGTCACAAAGGCAACACGTGAAGGCGTCACGCAGACTCAGCCGCTCGACCCGTATAAAGCTCACAGCGGTGCGGAGATGTTCACCTGCGCAGATATGTGGTACGAACAGATATCCACCGGCAAAATGGCTGTGAAGTCGCTGGCAGAGGGTGCATGGACTTACATAAAGGGCGTTGATTTCGGCAAGGGCACAGAAAAGCTGCTCGTTACCGCAAAGGGCATGGGCGTTATCGAGCTTCGTCTTGATGACAGGAATGCCGAACCGTTGGGAGTGATCGAACTCGCAAATGATGGATTTGATAAAATTCCTGTGGTTCTTCCCACAAAAATAACAGGAATTCACAATGTATATTTTGCATTTTCAAGCAAGGACATCTGCCTTGAAAGATGGCAGGCTGAATGAAAGGAGTAACCATGAACAAGAAGATAACGGCTTTGATTTGTGCAGCGGCTATGCTGCTTGTTTCCGGCTGTTCCGAGCAGAACGGCTCGAATGATTCATCTGTGCAGACAGAAAGCTCTGCCGACAGCGTAGACAGTGTGAGTGAAGCGGAAACAATCGACAAACCTGACAGCGAAACAATAATCGACAGCCTTAACAACGGAATAATAATCGACGAGGTAAGCGGAAATGTCTACAAAAACGAGAGTAACGCAAATCCCATCTCGCCGAACATATTCTGCGCCGATCCCACCGCGGTGGAATATAACGGAAGGCTTTACGTTTACGGCACGAACGACCAACAGCAGTCGGAAGAGGGAACAAAGAACGACTACGCCCATATCAAATCGCTTGTGGTATTTTCCACCGACGATATGGTAAACTGGATATATCACGGCAGGATAGAGGTTGGAGAGATCGCGCCGTGGATATATAACTCATGGGCACCGTCGATAGTTTCCCGCGTTGAAGACGACGGACTTACGCATTTTTACCTTTACTTCTCAAACAGCGGCAACGGTGTGGGAGTTATTACCTCCACCGACCCTGTGGGACCGTGGACCGATCCGCTCGGCAAGCCTCTGGTTTATCAGAATATGCCTGGGCTGGAGAATTGCCCCGCGCCCTTTGACCCGGGCGTGTGCATTGACGAAAATGGCGTAGGCTGGCTCTCCTTCGGCGGAGGCACACCGGCGGACGGCAACACTATGCACAGCAAGATCCCGAAGATAGCAAGGCTGGGAAAGGATATGCTTTCCTTTGACAGCGAATTTGTTTCCATTGACGCTCCCTACTTTTTTGAGGCGAGCGAGTTGAACTATATCGACGGGGTATATTACTATACATACTGCACCGACTGGCAGGATCACAAGACCGGCTGGAAGGAGTACGAGGGGGTCGACGTCCCGCCCGCGTGCAGCATGGCGTATATGACCACCAAGACCCCTCTCGATGCGGATAGCTGGGAATGCAGAGGACCCTATTTCTATAATGCAGGAGAGAACGCCGACGGGGCATCCGGACTTCGCTGGGCTAACAACCACACTCATTTCATTGAATATAAGGGCGTAAACTACATCATTCACCATACGCTTCTTCTGGAGGAGCTTATGGGAGGAAAAGCGGGCTTCCGCAGTATGATGGCAGACTATCTGCCCATGGACAAAGCGACGGGCGATATCCCCATAACTGCGGCAAGCAAGAAGGGCGTAGCGCAGATAAAGCTGGTAGACCCCTATACCTATAACAGCGGCGCGCTGATGTTCACCTGTGCGGATATCGGATACGACAAGGTAACGGATCCTGCCGCAAAAAGCACCGCCGACGGCGCGTGGATATATGTAAGAGGAGCGGACTTCGGCTACGGGGCATCAGAGTTTATCGCCGAGGTCAAGGGCAAGGGAAGGATAGAGGTTCGTCTTGACGATATTTCCTCCGAAACCGCCGCGTTCGTCGAGTTCGACTGCGCGGATTATACCAAAATACGCTCGGACGGCTTTGCGCAGTTTGACGGAAGAAACCATAACGTTTATTTCGTATTTTCCGGCTCCGATATAGAGCTTAAGTCGTGGAAGTTTTCAAAGGGCGACGAGCAGCTTCGTCCCGAAGAGAGCATAGCCTCCACCGATATACCCTACAAGACGCTGGTATTTTCGGGACAGACCGAGCCCGGACCGAGCCCCTCTGCGATGCTCGACGTTCCGAAGAACGGGGACTATTCCATAAAATCCTCTTCTTTTGACAAGGACAGCGCCATAGTCAACCTCGGGTTTATTAATACCGATACCGATGCGAAGTATAAGGTGCTTGTGAGATCGCTGACGCTGGCAACCGAAAACGGAGAGGTTGAAATTCCAGTAAATAAGGAACTCGATCCCGCAAGCTCGACGGAAAACGGGCTTGAAAACGGCTGGGGCGGCTCCGAGGTCAGATCGCTGATTTACGGCACGGAGGAATGCGGAATATTCGCGGTGAAAACAGACATAGAATGGATAAACTATCGTCTGGCACTTAAAATAAACGGCGAAGAGACGCCGTTCACATCCATCACTTACAATGTCACCGTAAGCGGTCTTGAGCTTGACGGCTGACGTCGGCAGCGGAAAATCAGGAGAAAAAAATGAAAAGACTCGTTTTGCTCGCCGCGGCGCTGACGGCTGTATTGTCGCTGACGGCATGCGCAGCGGAAGTGGGCACGGGCACCGTGACGTCGAATCTGCTACCGTGCGTCACCGCCGAGCCCGAAAAAGAGGAGGATACCACAATGCTTGATAAGGATATCATAAAATCCACGATAACTTCAACCGACGACGGCAACGGAAACTACACAAATCCCGTTATTTTCGCCGACGTGCCCGATATTGATATAATCCGCGTTGACGACGCGTTTTATATGGTTTCGACGACCATGCACCTGTCTCCGGGGTGCCCCGTAATGAGATCCTACGACCTTGTAAACTGGGAAACGGTAAATTACGTTTTTGATACACTGGACGACAGGGATAATCTTGCCTTAAGAAACGGGGAAAACAATTACGGCAAGGGTCAGTGGGCGACTACCCTCAGATATAACAACGGTGTGTATTACGCCGGCTTCACTTCCTTCTCCACCGGAAAAACTTATATCTATCATACCGACGATATAGAAAACGGGAAATGGGACAGGTTCGTGTATGACGAGTGCTTCCATGATATGAGCCTTTTGTTCGACGACGACGGCAAGGTGTATCTTGTCTACGGAGGCGGACAGATATGGTGCATTGAACTGGAAAAGGATCTGAGCGCGGTCAAGCCCGGAACCAAGAGAAAACTCATCAACGATGCGGGACTTGTCAAGGGCTGCCTTGCCGAGGGTTCTCACGTCTATAAGCTGAACGGATATTACTATATTTTTATCATAACATGGCCTCCTCATGGCAGAAGAACGCAGCTTTGTTACAGAAGCAAAGCGCTCGACGGCGAGTGGGAAATGAAAGTGATAATCGACGATAATATGGGCTTCAGAAATGACGGTGCCGCACAGGGCGGTATCGTCGACGATAAGGACGGCAACTGGTATTGCTTTGTATTTCAGGATCACGGGGCGGTGGGCAGAACTCCCGTTTTGTCGACCATGACATGGGAGGACGGCTGGCCGGTCGTCGGCGTTGACGGAAAGGTGCCCAAGACCGCTAAGATTCCTTTCGCGGGTCACGAGAAAAAGAGCGTCGTCACAAGCGACGAATTTATCAACTCACAGATAGTGAGATCCTATCACAGCTTTGCCGACACGCCAGAGGAAGCGGGCGAGAGCGATTATAACGGCTCTAACCTCGGGTTGGAATGGCAATGGAACCACAATCCCGACAACCGCCTCTGGTCGCTCACCGAGAGGAAAGGCTATCTTAGGCTGAGAACGGTCGATGTCTGCGGCACTGTTGCCAATGCGAGAAACACCCTTACGCAGCGAACCTTCGGACCGGAATGCGGCGCATATATAAAGCTCGACGTTTCGGAAATGAAAGAGGGCGATGTTGCGGGGTTTGCCGCCTTCGCGGAAAAATACGGTTATGTCGCCGTAAAAATCGAGGACGGGAAAAAATATATCGTAACGGTTTGGTATGACGATAACGACAACGTTGAACAGGAATTTGAAACGGAAAGGGTCGAAATAGCGGAAAACGAAGTGTATCTGCGGGTCGACTGCGATTTCAAAAATGCGGCGGACAAGGCGTATTTCTATTACAGCCTCGACGGCGATAACTGGACAAAAATAGGAGACACGCTGCAAATGAATTATTACGGTCTGCATTTTATGGGATACCGTTACGCGATATTCAATTTCCCGACAAAGCAGTCGGGAGGTTATGTTGACGTGGACTTTTTCAGGGTGGAAAACAAGCTGCTCAAATAAACTGATAGATTCAATGCGTTTCAGCCGCGCAGGGGGTCAGACCTTGTGCGGCTTTTTCTTTTTCGGGCTGCTGTTTTTTCTTCTTTCGGGAGGAAAGAGTTTTTTCCATTGAAAAAAAGCGGCTTTGTGTTATAATTTAAGTACAGTACTGCGGCAGAAACTGCAATACTGCTAAGAAGGAGCAAAAGTAAAGTCAAAATTTAAGCCGCATTAAACAAAGAATACGGCTGCAAAAACCGCCCACCTCATAATGGGGCGGGTGGTTCATATTCAGTTAAATTGTTGCAACCATTCGTTAATTTCATCTTTTGAGGCTCCGCCGCCAAACCTCTTACCGCTTTCCCATTCGAGCGCTTTCATATTATCCTCCTCTGTCGGCTCAGATAGAGTAATACTTTCGGGCGGAGTGCTTTTCTCGGCTCTCGGGATTTACAACGGCGAGAAGTTCTTCCCGGGTTATACTATCTCTATTGATGAGGTTAAGGTAAACGGCGAAGTCCGTGAGCTATCCGGCAAGGAATATACCTGTTCCGACGACGGTAACTGCACGAGAGTAAACCTCTGTAACCAGTGGGTAACATCTATCCCCGATGACTGCAGACACGCCGATGGCGACAAATCCGGTCTGTCTGCGACTGTTCTTTCCGTCAAAGACAATGAGATACTTTCGACGCTGGAAATAACATTCACTTATTCAGCGCCATAAATCAGATTACCTGTGATATTTAAAATCTAAACCGACGGATTCCACCAGCACAGTGATCCGTTGGTTTATGTGTAAAGGCATTGGAGGAACCATTATGAATTATACAAAATCAGTTGAAAAATGGGGCGTTTTCGAGTTTTGCTCCGAGGGAACCACCGCTGGCAACCCATTCCTGGAACGCAGTATCACTGCGCTATTTGAAAGCGATTCCGAGCGCAAAACCGTAAATGGTTTTTACGATGGGAACGGAATATACAAAGTAAGATTCATGCCATCGTTTGAGGAAGAATACCATTTTACGGTCTGCGGGAACTTTTCTGACAGTAAATACGAAGGAACTTTTTCTGTCACGCCACCATCGGAAAATAATCACGGCTGCGTAAAGGTACATAACAAATATCATTTTCAGTATTCCGACGGAACACCTTATTATCCTGTCGGCACGACCTGTTATGTATGGAATCTGCAAAGCGATGACCTTATCGCACAAACTCTTGAAACTCTGAGAAATTCCCCGTTCAACAAGATACGTTTCTGCATATTTCCTAAAAGCTACTGCTACAATTCACGTGAGCCGCGCTCCTATCCATACGAGGGTACTCCGGTTGACGGAAGTGCTATCACAGAGGACAATGTGTGGGGCTACACTCCGGACTCCAAGGGCAACAACTGGGATTTTGAGAGGTTTAACCCCAAGCATTTTCAGCATATTGAATACTGTATCACCGAGCTTCAAAAGCTGGGTATTGAGGCAGATATTATCCTCTTTCACCCGTATGACCGCTGGGGCTTCTCAACAATGACACCGGAGCACAACGAACTTTATCTGAAATACACAGCGGCAAGGTTTTCGGCTTTCAGAAATGTATGGTGGGCATTTGCTAATGAATATGATCTGATAAAAAACAAGAGCATTGAGGACTGGGAACGATATGCGCAGATAATCGTAGAAAGCGACCCGTATGATCACCTGCGATCAATACATAACGGCAATCAGTTTTACGATCATACAAAGTCATGGATAACGCACTGCAGCATTCAGCGTTCTCCGGAGGGAACATCCGAGTGGAGAAAAAGCTATGGCAAACCGATAGTAATTGACGAAATGCTATACGAGGGAAATATTCAGTATGCGTGGGGCAATATTTCGCCGCAAGAGCTTGTTCGGAGGTTCTGGGAAGCACTTTGCCGCGGCGGCTACGGTGGTCATGGCGAAACCTATATAGACGATAGGGCGGTATGGTGGTCTCATGGCGGAGAGCTTAAAGGTGACAGCCCGGAAAGAATAGCTTTTATGCGAAAAATACTTGAGGAAGCTCCGGACGGCGGATTGCGACCCAAAAACATGGAATGGGACGAGCTATGTGTGGTTCCGGAAGATGAAAATCTAGCTGATGAAACCGGTTATCACCTGTTTTATCACGGAATTTCACGTCCGGGATTCAGATATTATCATATTGACGATAATAATATATACACCGTCGACATTATAGACACATGGAACATGACGGTTGAGAATGTCGGAAGTTTTAAGGGACGTTTCAGAATTGATTTGCCCACAAGAGAGTATCTTGCGGTTAGAATTAAGAAAGCTGAGAATGGGATAGAATAATGTTCGCCCCGATATGTTTGGTTCTGAAAAAAGAACTGTGTAAATGCGAATAATCACGAAAAATACAGAGTAACATACGCAATCCTAATGTCAAGCACACAAAACACATCGTCCGGCAAAGGAAAATATCTGCAATACGTCAAAGTATTATCTAACAGACCGCAACGTAACACGGAAAACAAAACTGTACTCTGCGGGTATACTTGCTTAGAGGACGATATTTTCGGTGAAGTGGAGAGTTTGCTATGTATGAGTTATTCAAAGAAGCCGTGCTTGCTTCAGGACTTGATGTTCTAAATCAAACCTTGGATGTTACGGAGGATGACTACTGTCGAATTAAGAGTGCCTTTTTGCCGGTGGCAAGTTATGAGCAATTCATTTCAAAAGCAGCAGATGGGCTGCGGTCAGGTGCTGGAATTGATCGTTGCATAACACACTGTGTTTTTAATCACAAAAAGGAAACACTTAATCAGTTTAAATCTGATGAGGTGACCTATTATTCTACAATTCTGGCGTGTTCAGACTTGGGCAAAGCTGTAGCTTGCAGACGGGACATAAATTTAAGCCCACTCGGTGAACTTCAGTATGAAAACGATCTGTACGCCGACAGCATATATCAAAGACTGATGGACGGGCTTCGAAACAGTGAATGTGAATATGTACATACCACCTAAAAAAGTGGACATATCTACATACCAATCGTTAAAAGGTTTAGCCGGAGGAAATCAAACTGGCTCTGCTGTGACAGTTTTTCTGTCACCGCAGAGCCTTCTTTCGTTAAATTGTATCGATAAATTCCATTAAATAAAGACTTTCGGATAAAGAAAACGGACACCAATCAAGATACGTATTGCATCAAAATCGGTGTCCTGTTATGCGTCTGACGGGAATAAAAGATCGGGTGTTGCCATAATGTTATCCTCTTTTCGTGAAGTGTTGCCTGATAATTCGATTGTATCTGCTGTTTCCATTCTATCACAGGTAATAAATTGTGTCAAGGATTATGCAAAAAGAGTGTCACTGTTCATTTCGGAACGCATCACTTTAACAACATTCTCAAGGGTTTCTTCGTAATGGAGTGCATCGAAGTTTCGCCTTTTTCCGCTTGGTGTGTAAAAATCTTTACCGTTCCATATGCCACTCTTTTCTTCAGCACCTTTAAACAGATTGTCAATCCATTTTTTATACTCAGACTGATTAATGCTGTTGCGAATAGCTTTGTTTGTTGCTTCATCATCAACAGTTTCTGTAACTTTGATGCCTTTGTTGTTTTTGTATCTAAGTGCCTTTGTCAATAGCGTTGTGAAAGTGCCTGTTTTTAAATCTGCTATCTTTGCTTCGGCTTCTTCAGCACTCATTCCAGTGCTTTTGTAATATTTCTTGAACGCTTCGATAACCTCATCGTGATACTTGTTAAAGAACTCTTTTTTTACAGACAAAGGATTTTCGCCATTCTTTGCTGCTATTTCTTCTATTCTATTTTCAAACGTTGAGAGCAGTTGCTTCGACAAGGCAATTTCTTGCTCGTTAAGTGTCTGTTCTTCTTCTCTCTTAACAACATTGCCGATAACATCTTCGCCGTGATCGAGCCAGTATATCTGCATCATGCCGACATCATCGTATAATTTATCGAGCATTTTCTGCTCACCGCCATTGTTCTTGCCATCTTTGCTATTGAGAGCATCTTCAAGTGTGACAGCATAGCGATACATACCCCTGACTTTTTCTCCGTGCCTTTCGTATAAGTCATAGTATTTTTTTCGTGCCTTGTCTGCTATTTTCTCGTTAGCTTTGTACGCTAACTTTGGATAAGTAGGTGACCACACATCACCACCGTAAACCTTGTTTCTTTTATCAGCTTTCGGATCAATCGTTGATTTGTCAAAGACAAAGGAGCATTCACCATATTTTGCGTGACCCATATCAGATTTTATAACCGCTATAGACGGCATCGGGAAACCGCCGAGCTTTAACGACTTGACGAGTTTATCTGTATAGATATTATGTACGGCTATGAGATTGCCTTTTTCTTCAACGGGTTCGGAGAGGGAGAATTTTGTGTCTGTATCTTTTAAATATTGCGAAACATTAAGACTATATACGCCGTTTTTGTATCTCAGTGGTAAATCAAAATGTACCTCTCCGTCAAATACATCATTGACCTCTAAAACGGTTGACGGGATTTTCAATGTAATTACTGTATCGCCATAGTCGCTCGCATATCCGTTATCCTCTGAGCTAAAGAACAAAGCATCCTCTTTCGCTATCATTATTCCGGTTTTCCGTATCTTTTCAGCGGCATCTGCGTTTGTTCTGTGGTATATTGTCACATTACCATTTGTATCAACCTTTGCATTTTTGTCATAAATGCTCAATAATTCTAATAAATCTTCGTTTACTTTGATACCTTGTTTTATTTTGTATCCGTAAATATCATTAATATTTTTGACATATCAGTCGGTTTCGGGGAGAGAAAATTTAGTATTATTTTCCCCTTTTGTGCGTATACTGCTATTGACATCCGAATCACTTTGTGATATAGTGGTGTTAAAGATAGCTGTATTACTTGTCGTTTCGGACGTTTCCGTGAGGGCTTTGGCATTCGCCGCAGTAACAAGGCTATCTTTTTTTATACTCGAATACATCGTTTGCACACCTAAATCGTGTTTCTTCTGAGAAACATAAGATACAACGGTTGTTTTTCCGTTAATTGTTTTGATAAATCGAATTATCGGTTTCCCATCATATTTTTTCCTGTCTAACTCAATGAAATCTGCTTCTTCAATAATTTTCGGAATAGCTAATATATCATCTTCAGTAATAGCTCGCTGTCCTCTAAGGTTTTCTTTTTTTCATCTCCGTGCGAATTTAATAGTATTTTTCTGATTTCGTTCGAGCTGATAGTAATATTATAGTTTTCTGCATCCACTCCTGTCTCATTAAAAATTCTTTCAGCTAAATCGGTACTTATTGCGCCAAAATACATTTTTTTCTTTACAGATAAATACTCACCATCCAGTGACTTTTGAATAAAGTTACGCAACTGATTTTCATTTTCGTAGACTATTATTTGCTTACTGTCCTTCCAGTTTTCTTTTTGATGCTTAGTATACTCTTTTAACGAATATTTCACACCGTTACTCTGTGTATCGGTGTTTTCTTTTGCGTTCGAGATCTCAGCATGATTATCAACAGCGGCTTTTAAGCCATCCTCCCACAGATTCTTAAATTCCTCAAGAGCCTTCGCATCTTCGGAGAGCTTGCCTGCGATAAGATGGTTTACATCACCGCTCTTAACGTGCTGTAAGTGTACTCGATAAAATTTTTCTGAAATAATTCGTGTAATTTTCGTGTAGTAAAAAAATAAACCGCATAACGATGCGGTTTAAACGGATTATGGTCGAGGTGACAGGACTCGAACCTGCGGCATCCTGCTCCCAAAGCAGGCGCGCTACCACCTGCGCTACACCTCGATATTTTTATATCAACTTTTTTCTTATATCTCTGTTTTCTTCCCTGCTTTGTCCGCCCTCTTGCGGTTCCTGTAATCTCTTCGGCTCAATAATGAGCCTCGACATTCCGACCGCTGCGCCTAAAATCGCTCGCTTTTTCTGCCACCGGCAGCGCTCACGTTTTTTGCCCAAAGCAGGCGCGCTACCACCTGCGCTACACCTCGATACTGCTATTATCCGAATACAGCTTTAATATTATATCATAATAAATTCCTCTTGTCAACTGCTTCAATTTTATTTTGATTTATGATTGTTGGTTTTAATAATGCGTTACAAAAAAGCAAAGTTCCCACTCAATAGGATGAATAGGATTTGTTAACAACAGAATTATAATGCGTAATCCCACCTTGCCCACCAAATCCCCAAAAGAAAAACCCCCTCAATCACAATGACAGAGAGGATTTACGCATGGCTGGGATAGCGGGATTTGAACCCACGAGTGACGGAGTCAAAGTCCGTTGCCTTACCGCTTGGCTATATCCCAGTATAAACAAATGCCGCCGGCACTATAAGCCAGCGCAGGCGGCATTCGTTCTTAATAAATATGGGGTGGGAGATGGGACTCGAACCCACGATCTTCGGGACCACAATCCGACGCGTTAACCAGCTACGCTACACCCACCATAAATGGCACGCCACACAGGATTCGAACCTGTGACCTACCGCTTAGAAGGCGGTTGCTCTATCCAGCTGAGCTAGTGGCGCATGGTCTGCATTTTCATATTTATCAAAATAAATAAGTTTTCACTTTCGTGAAAACTATGGAGCGGGTGATGGGAATCGAACCCACACAACCAGCTTGGAAGGCTGGGATTCTAGCCATTGAACTACACCCGCATATTCTTTAACTGCTTTAAAAGCACGCATCTCATTGACGCTTGTATATTATAACACAATAAAAATGAAATGTCAAGACTTTTTTGAAAATTTTTCGATTTTCTTTTACAGCTTAAAATTGCCGCCATTTCGTGACAATAAACGTCCCGTAAAGCAGATACATATTTTATTATTAGCCTCACATCATATCCATCCCTGCCGTTTTAGCAAGGATGGACATGACGTTATCGGCATTTAAATTTCATCGCTTATCAGGCTCTAAAGCCCCTTGGCATCCTTCAGCGTGATACCGTTTTCACCGAGTGCGATCTTATGGTCAAGACCTACGAACTTGCCATTTTCCTGCCACAGAACTTCCTTTACAAATGCGTACTTTTCTTCGTCCCACGTTGAAAAATCATCAAGCACAAGTCCGCCCGTATCACCCGAGTTGGCATTGTAGCACCAGAATGTGTGGTTAAGATGGTTCTCGCTTATCAGACGGCGCATACAGGTCATCCATTTAAGATTAGGCTCCTTCATAAATCCGCCCCATTCTCCTATAAGAAGCGGTGCGGTATTGTTCTTGTAGATGAAGAACCAGTTGTCCTGCCAGCAGTCACGCATAAGGCTGTCAAAATCATAGTCGCCCTCAAACCACGGCTGCTGATAAACCGTAGGACCGTAGTCGTGCGGAGAATACACCAGCTTGTTCTGATATTTTCCGAGATTGACAGGAAAATCCTTTACGCCCCTGAGATTACCGCCCCACCAGTTGAAATAGTAATCATCGTCATTTGTCGAGCTGAAATCCTTGTTGTTCTTAATATCTGTCGGATATATCTCGATACCCTCTACCAGTATAAGCACATTCGGATTCTTTGCAAGTATTCTTGATGCGGCAGTTTCGGCAACATATTTCCAGTTGTTAGCCGAATCGGAATCGTTCCATATCGCCGCTTTATCCGCTTCATAGGGCTTGCCGTGCGGCTCGTTCTTGAGATCGTACGCTATTATCGTATCATTATCCTTATAACGTTCCGCCATCCACTCAAGCGCCTTGTAATAATCCTCTGCGCTTACCTTGTCGGTATACCAGAGATTCACCGTATGCCCTGAAGCATTTGTTTCTGCGGAATGGATGTCCGGCATAACCTTAATGCCGTTCTCCTCCGCCAGCTTCAGAAAATAATCGAATATCTGAAGGCTGTTCATACTGTTAAGCTCTGTGTTGTAGGCATTGTTGTAGTTTGCCTTGGGATATTCTCCCGCCGCCCACGAATTTATAAGCTCAGCCGACATTGGCACACGGATAAGGTTGAATCCGTGATCGGCAATAGCCTTTACGGACGACTTAAGCTCACTGTTCCATAAGCCGTCAAATGTATTCGTGCCGGTATTATATCCAAACCAGTTCACACCTGTAAGCCACACCTGCTTACCGTCTTTATCAAGGATTTTGTTTCCGTCCGTATGAAGCCAGTCGTCACCCTGTTCGCCGTCCTTGCTCCTTTCAAGCAGTGCGTCAACATCTGCTTCGGAAGTGCCGTTGCCGCTTGCATTCTGATTATTCTGATTATTCTGATTATTCTGATTATTCTGATTTACATTTCCCGCTTTAACAACGCACTGCGTTTTGTTAAGCTCTGCCCTGTTTATTTTCAGTTCTTTGTCCGTATTCAGATTACAGCCGATAACCACAGTGGAGCCTGGCTGAATATCCCCGTTATATTCGGCATTTGTTACCGTTACCGTATTTCCGTTTTGGCTGTATGTGCCGTTCCAGCCCTCACAGCCTTTAAGACCGTCTATTTCAACGACCAGCTCCCAGCCCGAAATTCCGCTGTTTGTATTGTTGGTGATACCAAACTGAACTCCGTAATTCAGATTTCCGTCGTCGCCCCACGAATTATCTACGGAATATTGCAGGATGATGCCATCTTCCGTTACAGCGCCCTGCGAGCTGTCTGTCGAAATATCGCTCTGCGTGCTTTGTGGTAATGATGAGCTTTCGCTGTTATCTGCGGATGTGCCGCTCTGCGATGATGACGATTCATCGACGTTTTTCCCTCCCGCGAGAATCACTGCGAGCGTTACCGAAAGCCCTATTATCACCGCCGCCATAGCCGCTATAATCACGATAAGCCATTTAGGCACTGCCGTCTTAATGCCGGCTTTTGCCGATTCGGTCGTGCTTTCGCTCTCAGCCGATATTTCAGGGCTGTTCTGCTCCGGATTTTCTTCCGTTTGCGAAACATTTGTGTTCTTTTCTTCCATGATATATTCCCTTTCAGATATTTATTCCGTTACGAAAATCTCGTATTCTCCGCCGTCAATTATATCCGACAATCCGTAAACCACATTGCTCAGCACATATTCCCCGTCATTGATATATATTTCTATCAGATTGCTGTCGACATAGATTGCGAGCCTGTTCCCCTCTTTCACAACAGGTGTTTTTGCAATAAGCCTGTAATTTTTATCATTTATAAAAACCGCTGTACGATCAGTTATGATAATATCATCTTCACGGCGGATGATATAACCGCCGATATTTATGCTCTCCCCGTTGTTTATCGCTGTTTTCAGCATATATCCCGATTTATGCGAGGGCTTGCCGCTCTTTTTTGAAAAGGCTTTTCTTATGTTTGGGTGAGGTGAAAAATATATGTGATTATTTCTTATGTCAACCACACGAGGTATACACATCATACCTATGCGTTTATTCTCATTATCGCCTACCGCTTCGGGCATTCTCGCCCACGCAATAACTACACGTCTGCCGTTTTCGTCCGTATTGCTCTGCGGCGCATACAGATCTATGCCGTAATCAAACATACTGTATTCATCGCTCATAGTCATTTTGCAGCTTTTTTCGTCAAAATCCGCAAAACAGCATATTGCCGCTGAATCATACGTCATATTATCATCAAGTATTCCGATGGGTGAAAAGATTACTACGCCTTTACCGTTGACTTCAAAATAATCCGGGCATTCCCAGATACAGCCGAATCCTCTTTTTTCGCAATAATTCACATATTCCCAGTTTTCGAGATTTTCGCTTTTGAAAAACAGGAATCTTCCGTTGTTGTCAAAGGTGCTTCCGACTATCATATACCACGCATCACTGCCACGCCATACCTTAGGATCTCTGGTGTCGGACTCCGAGCCTGAAGTGCTGTCACGCAAAGGATTGATTATCGTAGTTTTCGCATTGAAATTATCAAAGGTATATCCGTCTTGCGAAACAATCTTCATCTGTGACGCTATAAAGCCGTAATTCAGTGCGCAGTTGATATTTTCGGGATCTTCCTCACGATAATTTATGCCGGTATAAAAAATGTGCATTTTCCCGTCATGCTCGACCGCACTTCCCGAGAAGCATCCGCTCCTGTCATTTTTCTTGGTAGGATAAAGAGCTATCCCCTTATGCTCCCATGTAACAAGATCGTCACTTACAGCGTGTCCCCAGTGCATTCTGCCCCATACCGGCGCATAGGGAAAATGCTGATAGAACAAATGGTACTTACCTTTATAATATATAAAACCGTTGGGATCGTTTATCCAGTTTGACGGTGATTTCAGATGTATCTTATCCACAAAAACTCCTTTTCTCATTCGTAAACAAATTTTTCTTACCGTATATCGTCCGATATAACAATTCGCAGAGCCTGCGACAGCTCTGCGAAAGCATTATTGCCTGCTTTATTTTTTAGTAGCGGCATCCTGATTGTCTTTTTTCAGATGCACATCAAGCTGATTATAGGGTATCTCGATACCGTTCTTATCAAACTGCTCCTTGACCGCTTCGTTAAGGTCAAAGTATACCGTCCAGTAGTCCTCAGCCTTTACCCACGGATAACAGGTTATTCTTACAGCACTCTCGGCAAGCTCGGTTATCCTGATTTTCGGCTCAGGCTCTTTAAGTATAAGCTCGTGAGCGTCTGTGATGCTTTTGAGGACTTCCATCGCCTTTCTGAAATCGGCATTGTAAGAAATCGTATATACCATATCCACACGCCTTATTCCAAGCGTTGTATAGTTGGTGACCTTCTTTGATGTTATCTGCCCGTTGGGATAGAAGATAGCTTTATTATCATATGAATGAAGCTCGGTATACCACATATTGATTGCTTCGACCGTACCCTCGACATCATCGACTTTGATGTAATCTCCTATTTTGAACGGCTTTGTGAGCATTATGCTGAATCCGCCCGCTATATTTGAAAGGCTGTCCTGAAGCGCAAGTCCGATAGCCACGCCTGCCGTTCCTATCACAGCTATTATAGAAGTCATCGGAACGCCGAGAACGGCAAGAACAATAGTAGCGAGCAGCGCATAAAGCAGTATTCTGACTAATGAATAAATAAAGCGTGAAACAGTCTTGTCGATAACATCGTGTTTCATACCCCTGCTCATCATTTTCAGCACGAGCTTGGAAATAACTATTCCTACTATCAGTATTATCGCCGCCGCAATCAGCGTAGGCAAATATCCTACAAAAGCGTTTATCATTTGATTGAAAAACGTTTCTGCTTCTTTTATCTGCTCCTGCGCATTCTCAAGCGGATCGGTAGACGTACCGACCGCCTGTGAAAGCAATGAAATATTCAAGAAAACATCTCCGTTCCGATTTTAATCCGCAGTATCCTCTGCCCTCTCGGTTACCTGTATAGATACCTTGTATTCTCCTGTAACCCAGCTTCTGACCTTTGTTCCCCGCAACGTGAATTCCGCAGTCACATCTTTAAGCCCTGCGGTAAGCGTAGTTCCCATAAGGTCAACCGTCGCATAAATATCCTTTGACGCAAGCGCCGCTATTTCATCTGCCGGACCCGTAACATTGACGCTAAGCTCGTTTGTAAGAACATCGACATCAAAATTGTCCGGTGCATTTATAATACGGATATTATCCTTCTGGACAGTATAGCTGAGGAACGTGTAATTCTCCGCATCCTCGAAGGAAACCATAGCGGATGTGTTTCCGCTGATATTCTTATATCCTTCGGGTAAAGCTATCGGAAGCGTCAGCTTCTGCAAATACTTGGTCGTAAGCTGACTGAGATCTATCGTTCCTATCTCGAACTTCTCCTGTGAATCAAGCGAATCGTCGGGTGAAGAAACAGTGAGCGATTCGGGATAGATGCTGTATTTAAGACTGCTTAAATCAAAGTTTGACGGAACGTTCGTAAACTGTACCGTAAGAGGCAGAGTTTTCTGTTTATACAGCGTTATATTCACGGTGTAGCTCTCGTTGTCATATTTTATATCGGGATTTTCGATTATATCTCCGTTACTGCCAAGCAGAACAATCTGACCTTTTGAAGAAACCGACTCTGAGGTTTCGCCTGCAAATACAGAACGTATCTCGACCGATTTCACTGCGTCTATTGCGGTGCTGTCGCCCGTAAGCGTTATAGTTGAAGGCTCAGCGGTAACGCTGTCTATCTTCATACCCGCCGTAGCGGTAATGCCTTCAGCTACAGCCTTCATACTGCCGTCGGAAATGCTGAACGTTTTTGATACCGTCTTTTCGACCTTGAGCTTAACGCTCAGACCCTCATCGTCAACCGTACAGCTGTTGTCCTTTACCGGTGTTACGTTAACCTTTACCTTATATTCACCCGGCGCCGTGACAGCCGACAGATCCGCACTGGCTGTGAAGTCGTTTGCGGTAAGGTTTCCTACCTCGTATCTTTTGCCTGTTACCTGCACGGTAATCTTATCAACATAACTGTTCGTTACGGAAAGCGCATTTTCCGTCATATATTCCGTAGCCTTGACTTCAACCGGAATATCGCTGACGTGAGTTGTGACATCGGGGAATATCTGCATTGAAATTGCAAACCACACAATAACGGCAATCACAAGTGCGAATATGATAGTTTTTAAATTCTTGACAAAGTTCTGAAAAAAGTTCTTTATCCATTCCTTCATTATTTATCCGCCCCCTGTTCTTTTTTCGCATCGGGTGCGTTTTTCTTTTTTTTCTTTGACGCTTTATCTTTCAGTTTCTTGCTTTCGGGTTTTTCCGGAACAAGTTTCTGTGTAAGGAGTTTGCGAAGCGTATCCTTGTTGTAAAAGCGTGTAAGACTTCCGTTTTCGGCTATAGATATAGTACCGGTTTCTTCCGAAACAACAACTATCACCGCATCTGAAACCTCGCTCATACCGATAGCCGCTCTGTGACGTGAACCGAGAGCCTTTGAAATCAGTTCTTCCTTCTGAGGCTTAGGCAGGAAACATCCTGCGGCATATACCTTGCTGTCACGGATTATCACCGCACCGTCGTGCAGCGGTGTGTTCGGGAAAAATATATTGCCGAAAAGCTCAGGGCTCGGCGTTGCGTTGATTATCGTACCGGTGTCTATCTGCTCACCGAGCTTTGTTTCACGCTCGAATACGATAAGTGCGCCCGTAGCGGTCTGCGAAAGCTGTTCGCAAGCCGTACAGACAGCCTCTATACAGTTATGTATATCGGCGGTCGCAGCATCCGTCTTACTTTCAAAATTAAGAGCCAGCTTTTTCACCTTTGTGGTTCGTCCCATTTTTTCAAGCACACGGCGAAGCTCCGGCTGGAATACAATAAGTATAGCGATAATTCCGACATTGAGGAAGGTTTCTATTATAACCTTCATTGCCTTCAGCTGAAACTGGTTTACGACAAAGAAAAGTATAGCAAGCAGAATTATACCTTTGATAAGCTGCTCCGCCCGTGTTTCCTTGATGATTTTAATGCCTTTATATATGAGATAGGCAAGAAGGAGAATATCAAGATAATCAACAAGTCCCATTGTTGCAAAAACACTCTGTATATTCTCCCAGATATCCTTTAAATACTGGATCAATTTTTCTGCTCCGTTCCTAAAACTGCTGTTGCAGCGAATTTCATAGTAAGTTTATATATAATATTGTATCATTAAACGGCGATTATTTCAAGGAGGAGCGGGAAATTTTTTCTTACTTTTCACAAAGATTATCGAAACAACAGATATCCGCTCGCAGCGGCACAGCCATCTTCACCGCACAGATAGCGGAAATACGCCTATCACATCATATACAGAGCATATTTTGCGTTGCCGGCGGAAAGCATTCTTTCAAAGACAGTTATATCCGGTTAGCTTAAGCTGACTCAAAAAATTGTACAGGAAACTAAAAAATTCTGAAAATTTTCACTTTTAGAGGTTTACATTCCGGAACGATTATGATATAATACTAAGTTGAAAGCATACGTCTTGGTATGACCGTATGCAAAAACAAAGGAGGACGATTCCCATGGGAAGACAAAAACTTACTATGGACGGTAACAACGCCGCAGGTCACGTGTCTTATGCGTTTACTGACGTTGCAGCGATTTACCCCATTACACCATCTTCAGTAATGGCTGAAGTAACAGATTCCTGGTCAACAGCCGGAAGAAAGAACATTTTCGGACAGGAAGTAAAGGTAGTAGAAATGCAGTCAGAAGCCGGCGCAGCAGGCGCAGTTCACGGCTCTCTCGCAGCAGGTGCATGTACTACAACTTACACAGCATCACAGGGCTTACTGCTCATGATCCCCAATATGTATAAAATTGCAGGTGAATTACTGCCCAGCGTTATTCATGTTTCCGCTCGTGCTCTTGCAACACACGCACTTTCTATTTTCGGTGATCACAGTGACATCTACGCTTGCCGTCAGACAGGCTATGCTATGCTCTGCTCCACTAACCCTCAGGAAGTTATGGATCTCGGTGCTGTAGCTCACCTTTCAACATACGAGGCAAGAGTTCCTTTCCTTCACTTCTTCGATGGTTTCAGAACATCACACGAAATCCAGAAGATTGAAGTATGGGACTATGAAACACTCGACAAGATGCTCGACCACGAAGCTGTAGACGCTTTCAGAAACAGAGCTCTCAATCCTGAGAAGCCCGTTCTGCACGGCACAGCTCAGAACCCCGACATCTTCTTCCAGGCAAGAGAAGCAAGCAACAAGTACTATGAAGCTACACCCGCTATCGTACAGAAGTACATGGACAAGGTAAACGCTGAGATCGGTACAGATTACAAGCTGTTCAACTACTACGGTGCTCCCGATGCTGAGCAGGTAATCATTGCTATGGGCTCTGTTTGCGATACTATCGAAGAAACAATCGACTATATGTTAGCTCAGGGCAAGAAGGTTGGTCTTGTTAAGGTTAGACTTTACAGACCCTTCAGCGTTGACGCTTTCGTATCTGCTATTCCCGAAACAGTTAAGAAGATTACAGTTCTTGACAGAACAAAGGAACCCGGCGCACTCGGCGAGCCCTTATACCTCGACGTTGTTGCAGCTCTCAAGCAGGCAGGCAAATTCCAGGATGTACCCGTATTCACAGGTCGTTACGGTCTTGGTTCTAAGGATACTAACCCTGCTCAGATCATTGCAGTATACAACAACACAGAAAAGCCCAGGTTCACAATCGGTATCGAGGATGACGTTACAGGTCTTTCACTGCCCATCGGTGAGAACCCCAACACAACTCCCGAAGGCACAACCTGCTGTAAGTTCTGGGGTCTTGGTTCAGACGGTACTGTCGGTGCAAACAAGAACTCTATCAAGATTATCGGTGACCACACAGATATGTATGCTCAGGCATACTTCGCATACGACTCAAAGAAGTCAGGCGGTGTTACGATTTCTCACCTTCGTTTCGGTAAGTCGCCTATCAAGTCAACTTACTTTGTAAACAAGGCTAACTTCGTAGCTTGCCACAACCCTTCATACATCGACAAGTACGATATGGTTGAGGACGTTGTACCCGGCGGTTCATTCCTGCTCAACTGCCAGTGGACAGTTGACGAGCTTGACGAGAAGCTCCCCGCTCCCGTTAAGGCATACATCGCTAAGAACAACATCAACTTCTACATCATCAACGCTATCAAGGTAGCTAAGGAGATCGGTCTTGGTAACAAGACAAATACTGTATTACAGTCTGCATTCTTCTCAATTGCTAACATCATCCCCGCTGAAGATGCTATCGAATATATGAAGAAGGCTGCTTACAAGTCATTTGCTAAGAAGGGTGACGACATTGTTAAAATGAACTACGCCGCAATCGAAAAGGGCGCAGGCGAGGTTATCAAGGTTGACGTTCCTGCATCTTGGGCTGACGCTGAGGGTACACTTCCCGTTCACACAGCTACAGGTGACAGAAAGGATCTCGTTGATTTCGTTAACAATATCCTTATCCCCGTTAACGCTCAGAGAGGCGACAAGCTCCCCGTATCTACATTCGTAGGCATGGCTGACGGTACATTCCCCCAGGGCTCTGCAGCTTATGAGAAGCGTGGTATCGCAGTAGACGTTCCCGAGTGGATTCCCGAGAACTGTATCGAATGTAACCAGTGTTCATTCGTTTGTCCTCACGCAGTTATCCGTCCCGTAATTCTTTCCGAAGAAGAAGCTGCTAAGGCTCCTGCAGGTGCAAAGATGAAGGACGCTATGGGTCTTCCCGGCATGAAGTTCGCTATGGTAACTTCTGTTCTCGACTGCACAGGCTGCGGCGTTTGCGCACAGGTTTGCCCCTCTAAGAACAAGGCACTCGTTATGAAGTCACTTGATTCTCAGATGAACGAACAGCCCATGTTCGACTACGCTGTTAAGGAAGTAGCCGACAAGCCCGAGGTTCACGAGAAGTTCAAGGAAACAACAGTTAAGGGTTCACAGTTCAAGCAGCCCCTGCTCGAATTCTCAGGCGCTTGCGCAGGCTGTGGTGAAACTCCTTACGCTAAGCTCATCACACAGCTCTTCGGCGACAGAATGTACATTGCCAACGCAACAGGCTGTTCATCAATCTGGGGTGGCTCTGCTCCCTCAACTCCTTATACAGTAAATAAGGAAGGCAAGGGTCCCGCTTGGGGCAACTCACTGTTCGAGGATAATGCTGAGTACGGTCTCGGTATGTTCATCGCTCAGGATACATTAAGACACAGAGCACAGGGTCAGTTAAAGGCAATTGCTGAAAAGACTGAAAACGCTGACATTAAGGCTAAGATCGACACATACTTCGAAACAGCTAACGACGGTAAGGCAAACGCTGCTGCTACAAAGGATCTCGTTGCTGCTCTTGAAGCTCTTGATTGCGACTGCGCTGAAAAGAATGCAGTTCTCAAGGCTAAGAACTACCTCGCTAAGAAGTCCAACTGGATATTCGGCGGCGATGGCTGGGCATACGACATCGGTTACGGCGGTGTTGACCACGTTCTCGCATCAGGCAAGAATGTAAATGTATTCGTATTCGATACAGAAGTTTACTCCAACACAGGCGGACAGGCTTCAAAGGCTACAAACATCGGTGCTGTTGCACAGTTCGCAGCAGGCGGTAAGGACGTTAAGAAGAAGGATCTCTCCGGTATCGCTATGAAGTACGGTTATGTATATGTTGCTCAGATTTCAATGGGTGCAGATATGAACCAGTGCTTAAAGGCAATCGCAGAAGCTGAAGCATATGACGGTCCTTCACTGGTTATCGCTTATGCTCCTTGTATCAACCACGGTATCAAGGGCGGCCTTACAATCGCTCAGAAGGTAGAAAAGGAAGCTGTACAGGCAGGTTACTGGCATCTGTTCAGATTCAACCCCGCTGCTCCTGCAGGAACAAATCCGTTCACTCTCGACAGCAAGGCTCCTACAGGCGATTACAAGGAATTCATGATGAGAGAAGTTCGTTACAACTCTCTTATGCGTGCTAACCCCGAAAGAGCTAACGTACTGTTCGATAAGGCTGTTGCTAACTCCAAGAAGCGTTACGAGGATCTCGTAGGCCTTGTTGAATACTACAAGAAGGAATACTGCGGCGAATAATCCGCACGAAATAATCTAAAAGCCCAAAAATTTTGAATAGTCGGAATAGAATAGGTTTTTACGCCCCTCCGGTAAAACCGGAGGGGTTATTTTTCGACTTGTATACTTTTGCTTTTAATTATTAACAAGCAGTAACTATTCAAGATTTTATCAGATTTTACTTTTTTTATATGCTATTTTTAATCGGAAATTACCCTGAAATGCCGAGATTATATCGTGATGTGAAGCTTCCCCGTCATAATCGGTGATATTCGGGAATACAATCAATATATAAAACGTACAGGCACCCACGTCTGTGCTTGATGAAAAGGAACAAGTCAATATGGAAATATTAGAGTGGATAAACGAAAATATAGTGTGGGGCATACCGGTGCTTATACTGTTCGCAGGCTCAGGGATTATCTTTACGATAAGAACAAAGGGCTTGCAGATACTGCACTTCCCTACTATAATAAAGCGTACACTCCTTACAAAACAGCCTGAGGCTGACGGAAAGAAGGTTTCGCCTTTCAGAACCCTCACCGCCGCACTCGGTGCAACAGTAGGAACAGGAAATATTATCGCAATAGGAAGCGCTATCGCAATAGGCGGCGCAGGCTCAATATTCTGGATGTGGATCTCCGCACTTCTCGGTATGGCTACCAGCTTTGCCGAAAACTATCTCGGCGCAAAATACAGAACCGTGCAGTCGGACGGCCTTACTGGCGGCGTACCGTTCGCCTACATAAAAAAAGCGTTCGGCGGCAAAAAGCTCGGCGTGTTCTTTGCAGGAATGTTCGCCGTCTGCTGTATAGGTGCCAGCTTCGGCATAGGTAATATGGCTCAGGTGAATTCGGCTTCAATGGCACTTCAGAACTGTCTTGGAGTACCTCTATGGGTATCGGGAATCCTCTGTGCCGCAGTAATTGCCGCAATAGCACCCGGAGGCATCCACCGCCTCAGTAAAGTCACATCGTGGGTAATCCCGATAGCCGCAGGAGGCTATCTGATTGGCTGCCTTACTGTAATTATAATTAATTATCAGAATATTCCGGATGTATTCGCAAGGATATTCACAGAAGCCTTTTCTTTCAAGGCTGTGGGCGGAGGAACTGTCGGTGTAGTTATGCTCGAGGCTATGAAGTGGGGCGTAAAACGAGGCGTATTCTCAAACGAAGCCGGTCTTGGCTCATCAGTAATGATTAATGCAAACTCAAGCGCCGACAAGCACCATACGCAAGGTATGTGGGCAATGCTTTCGGTATTTATCGACACGATTATCATCTGCACTATGACCGCTCTTTGCATACTTACAAGCGGCGCTGACAAGCTGGTAGACAAAAAGGCAGGCGGTTTCAACATGGCTCTTGTTGCCTTTCAGAACGGTCTTGGCGATTTCGCCGGTGCATTCCTCAGTATCGCAACATTCATCTTTGCGATAACAACCGTTACAGGCTGGTGGATATACGGCAGAAGCTGTTTCGTTTACCTTTTCACAAAGAAGTGGGTAGGCGTATATCTTGCAATTTTCATTGTTACCGCTTTCGTGGGAGCAGTGATTCAGGCAACAGTCGTATGGGACGTATCCGATCTTTTCAACGGCCTTATGGCAATACCGAACCTTCTTGCGATAATACTGCTTCGCAAGGAAGTCAAATCTGACATTTAATTCCTTTAAAATCAGTAGATATTAAAATAGTAAAATAAAAAGCACAAGGTAGCGTGACCTTAAGAAAACCTGTTATACAGCCGTGTAATAAGTTTTCCCGACGTAAATTAAAAAGTCGGTTGCATTACGCTTACTTTGTGCAATTTTTTTAGCTTTTTTGCAATTTCGCTATTGACCTATTGCAAAAAATAGTTTATAATAGTAAATGGGGAACAAGGTACGAATGAACCGTATCGATATTTCCCTACCGAATGACTTTCATCAGCATAAGCTGATAAAATAAAGAAAAGGAGAACAATCGGTTATGACAAAGAATCAGAATGTTTTAAAGTGGGTTGAAGAAATGAAAGCCCTCACACAGCCCGACAAGGTTGTATGGATCGATGGCAGCGAGGAGCAGCTCAAGGCGCTTCGTGACGAGGCTATCGCAACAGGCGAGATGATTGAGCTCAACCAGGAAAAGCTCCCCGGCTGCTTATATCACAGAACAGCTGAAAACGACGTTGCCCGTGTAGAAGACAGAACATTCATCTGCTCAAGAGAGAAGGAGAATGCAGGTCCTACAAACAACTGGATGGATCCTAAGGAAATGTACGCTAAGCTGACAAAGCTCTATGACGGCGTTATGAAGGGTCGTACAATGTACGTTATCCCCTATTCAATGGGACCTATCGGCTCACCTATCGCTAAGGTTGGTGTTGAGCTGACAGACTCTATCTATGTTGTACTCAACATGGACATTATGACAAGAATGGGTGCACAGGCATTCAAGAACCTGCCCGATGACTCCAACGACTTCGTAAGATGCCTCCACTCAAAGGCTGACGTTGATCCCGAAAAGAGATACATCGTTCAGTTCCCCGAAGACAACACGATCTGGTCTATCAACTCAGCTTACGGCGGAAACGTACTGCTCGGCAAGAAGTGCTTCGCACTCCGTATCGCTTCTTACCAGGGCTGGAAGGAAGGCTGGATGGCTGAACATATGCTTATCCTCGGCGTTAAGAAGCCCGATGGTGACATCAAGTATATCACAGCAGCATTCCCCTCAGCTTGCGGTAAAACAAACCTCGCTATGCTTATTCCTCCCGAGGGATACAAGAAGGCAGGCTATGAAGTATTCACAGTAGGTGACGATATTGCATGGATGAAGCAGGGTCCCGATGGCAGACTTTACGCTATCAACCCCGAGAACGGCTTCTTCGGCGTTGCTCCCGGTACAAACGCAAAGAGCAACTACAACGCACTTGCATCTACAAGAAAGAACACAATCTTCACAAACGTTGCTATCAACAATGATGATATGACAGCTTGGTGGGAAGGTCTTGACAAGAATCCTCCCGAGAATGCAACAGACTGGAAGGGCAACAAGGTTAACGGTAAGGAATACACAGCAGCAGGCAACAAGCTCGCTCATCCTAACTCACGTTTCACAGCTCCCGCTCAGAACTGCCCCTGCATTTCACCTGAATTCAACAATCCTCAGGGTGTTCCGATTTCAGCTATCATTTTCGGTGGCAGACGTGCAGCTACAACTCCTCTGGTTTACCAGTCATTCAGCTGGCAGCACGGCACATATGTAGGCTCTGCAGTTTCTTCTGAAACAACAGCAGCAGCTACAGGTGCAGTAGGCGTACTCCGTCACGATCCTATGGCTATGAAGCCCTTCTGCGGCTACCACATGGCTGATTACTGGGCACACTGGCTCGAAATGGGCAAGAAGCTTGGTGACAAGGCTCCTAAGATCTTCAACGTTAACTGGTTCAAGCAGGATGAGAACGGCAACTTCATCTGGCCCGGTTTCGGCGACAACATGAGAGTTCTCGACTGGATCATCAAGAGATGTGAAGGCACAATCGACGCTGAAAAGACTCCTATCGGCTACCTTCCTAAGAAGGGTGACATCAACCTCAAGGGTATCGAGGATGAGGTTACATCAGAAGTTGAAGACAAGCTGCTCGCAGTTGACAGAGACCTCTGGAAGAAGGAAGTAGAAGAGATGAAGGAATTCTACAAGCAGTTCGGTGACAAGCTCCCCGACGGCTTAAAGCAGGAACTCGCTGATCTCGAAGCAAGACTTGGCTAATCCATAACTGAATAAACTCCGATCCCCTGTTAAGCGATTAACAGGGGATTTTCTTATGCTTCATACGCTCTTAGCTTGTATTCCACAAGGCAAATACCGCACTGTTGCCACGGCATTATATACGGCAAAACGGCACCGGAAAATTTCCGATGCCGTTTCTGTATAAAATATATTAAACCAAAATTTCTGATTAGCCCTTTACTGCGCCAAGTGCAACACCCTTAACAATGAACTTGGATAAGCAAAGATAAATAACTACTATAGGAAGTATCGAAAGGATAACAACAAGATACTTAACGCCGAAGTCAACTATTTTATCATTACCAAGAATGCCCGCAACCATCATAGGCATTGTTCTCTGTTCGATCTTGTTAGAAAGAAGTATCATTGAAGGTGTATAGTAGTTGTTCCAGTTAGCAACGAACTGGAATATAGCCTGGACTGCGAAAGCAGGCTTAAGTATCGGCAGTGCGATTCTAATAAATGTCATAAACTCGCCACTACCGTCTATTCTTGCAGCCTCAACGATCTCAAGTGGGAATGAAGACTTCATATACTGTAACATGAAGAATACAACCGCAGGAGACGCAACCGCAGGAACAATAAGGGGAATGAAGTTATCATACAGTTTAATCTGAACCATGAACTGTAAGAAACCTGTAGATACAACCTGCATAGGAACCATCATAACCGCAAGTATGAAAGTTGTAGCAGCCTTTTTAAGCTTGAAATCATATACTACAAGACCGTAAGCAGTAAGTCCTGAGAAGAAAACCGCACAAGCTGTAGCGCCTATTGATATAATCAAGCTGTTCGCATAACCATAGAACAGGTTGAATGCACTTACAAACGCACCATCTGCCGCAGAAGGATCATTAAGAGTTTCAAAGTTCTTAATCAAATTCCCGCCGGGAAGAAGCGAAATACCTTGTGAAATAATATCGCCTGACTCTCTTGTTGCGTTAATAATGATTATGTAAATCGGGAACAAACTTATAATTGTTATAATAAGGCAGACTACAAAACGTATTACTGTTTGTATCTTAACGCCTCTGGTGTAGCGCTCTTCCACGCTTTTCATACGTCTTTTTCCGCTCTTCTCATCAAAGATAGTAGAAGCATTAGCCATTGTTTGTGTCCCTCCTTACTTAGATTTCTTTGCCTTTGCAGGCGCAGTAGAATCTGTATTGAACTTGTAGACAAAGATGCCAAGTGCCGCAGTTATAATGAACAGTATTACGGAAGCAGCAGCCGAGTAACCGTAGTTAGGCTGTGCAGCGTGGAAGTTCTGATAAATAAATACTGCGGTTGTCTTTAAGCTCTGTCTTACTTCAGTACCCTCATGTAACAGATAAGGAATATCGAACATCTGAAGACCACCGATAAGTGATGTTATGACAACATAAATAAAAATAGGCTTCAAAATCGGCATTGTAATCTTGAAGAATGTATGCATTCCGCTTGAACCGTCTATCGAAGCAGCTTCATAAATAGAAGCGTCAATACCGTAAATACCGGACATAAGAAGAAGCATTGTATTACCATACCACATCCATGACTGAATGAACATAACAAGAACTCTTGATGCCCATACATTATTGATGAACGGGAAAGCTTCGTTTATCCAGCCCCAGTTAAGTAAAATAGAGTTTATCGCACCATACTTCGAGTTACCGAATATCATAAGGAACATACCTGCGACAGAAGCTGCAGTGATTATATTAGGAAGATACATAAGTACCTTGAATGCGCCTGCTCCCTTGATCTTAACTCTTACATCAGAGAACCATACTGCCAACAACAGTGAAAGCAGTAACTGAATTACAAAGTTACCTATCCAGAGAATAGCTGTATTGCCTAATGAGTTCAGAAAATCCTGCTGAATTGCTGCTCCGGCGCTGAATTCGCCGCCTGCCGCATCACCAAACAGAAGATACTGATAGTTCTGCAATCCTACGAAAGCATCGGGGTTACCGCTGTTACCTTTAAGGCTGAGGATAAAGGTATTGATAAGCGGATAAATCATAAAGAATGTGTAAACCAAGAAAAATGGTAAAATAAATAGATAGCCATATTTAGCATAGCTTACCATTTTACGAGGCTTACCGGCAGTTCTCTGCATAAAACACACACCTTTCAACTGATTTTGGCTAAAAAATTTACAATATACGCTTATGGGCGATAGCCCATAAGCAATATATTGTAGAACCATCAATAAATTGTATTAGGGTTGAATGTTATTGATTATTCAACAGTGAGGTCGGGGAATGTACCCTTAACGAGCTTCTTGAATGCCTTTATAGCGTCGTCCTTTGTAGCATATGTGCCATCGAGGTAACCCTGAACTGAAGTGTTGAAGTGACCCTTGATTACTGAGTCATACTTTGTAATTATACCATCCATCTTGATGCCGTCAGCTGCTGTGTAGAGAATAGCGAACTGATCCTGACCATCCTTGAGGAGTAAGTTCTTATTTGTCTTAGCTTCAGCGATATTCTTCATAACAGTCTTGTTATTGCAGAAATCACCTGTGAATTCTGTATACTTCTTCATTGTGTCAGCGTTTGTTGTGAAGAATTCAACGAACTGCTTAGCAAGAGACTTGTTGTCGCACTTTGTTGAAACACCGAGCCATGTGCCGCCCCAGAAGTAGTTTGTAGGACCGGCACAGAATGCCATATCATAAGTAGGCTTTACTTCTGTACCTTCACCTGTGCCCTTAGCAAAGCTGTAAAGGATTGAGCTTGTACCTGTTGTAAGACCCCATGTAGGAACGAAGTCACCGAGAGCTGTACCATCCTGAACTGCTGCGTACCAAGCATCCTGCATATGAGGAACGTCTGCCATGTACTTGTTGTCCTTGAATGACTTAGCTATATCATAGAAGTCAGGAGCTGTATCCATCTCGAGCTTGCCGTCAACTACCCAAGCCTTTGTTCTGTTAGCCTGGTATACCTGCCAGAGACCACCCTCTGTAGCCTGTAAAGATGTCTTTCCGCCGCTCTTATCATAGAGTGTCTTAGCTGTAGACTGGAATGTATCCCAGTCCTTAACGAGTGCCTGCATCTCATCAGGATTATTAACACCGAGGTATTTCTTAGCGAGGTCTGCTCTGTAAGCAAAGCCACCGGGAGCTGCCTGGAACGAAGCACCCTTGAGAACACCTGCATCATTCTTACCGATCGCTACTGTGTAGCCATAAGAATCTGCATAAGCTGATTCTTCAATGCCGAGTGCTGAGAGAGGAGCTGTCAGCTGGTCATCGTTGATATACTGGAGAATCCAGTCAGCTTCAAGACACATAAGGTCAGCATCGCCGTCACCCTTGAGGTACTGCTGGTACTGGTCACGTCCGCCTTCACCGTTTGAACCCTGCTTGCTGATCTCGATCTTGTCTTCAGGTGTTCCTGTTTCCTTGCAGAACAGCTTAACCATGTTAACGATATCTGAGTTTGACTCCCAAGCGAGGATCGTCAGCTTATCGCCGTCATCCTTGAGCTCTGTTGCCTCAGTCTTGCTAGAGTCTTCAGTCTTGCTTGAGTCTTCAGTCTTGCTCGAATCTGTTGTAGAAGATCCTGCTGAGCTTGTAGCGTTGCTTGAGCAGCCTGCTACTGCGCCCAGAATTGATGCAGATGCTAATACAGCTGCTAAAATTCTTTTCTTCATTGGTAATTCCTCCAGAAGTATTCATTGTTGTGAATAGCTATCGCTTTCACTGCCTGACCTTGCGGCCTCATTAAAGAGGAGCCGTAAACAATTCTCCGGTAAGAACAGGCTTCCGGTTGAAGCTCCTGTGACATAACGGTATATACTGCCGTATATGCAACAATGGATAATTCACTAAAAAGACCTGTAGCTTGTCAAAAGTTTTGTTCACTTTTTCCTCGTTGACATAATCATATCACACATTTCACAAATTTGCAAGCATTTTAAGCTCTCAGTTGTGTTTTTTTACCGTAAACGATTACAAAAAATGTTTTTTTGGCACTTTTCCGTCATCTTGCACAAAAATCTGTTACATCTTTGTAACAATTCGGTTGAAACATGGTTACTGATTTTCTCGATTTTCCGCTTTATAATCGGAAATATAACTATTGTAACGCTTTGTAAACGATTTTATGTTAATTTAGTTCACAAAAAGTTTGTAAAGTAATTAATGTACATATAGCACAAAAACAAAGCGGCACTATTGTTGAAAAAGCACAATTTAAGAGATTTTCTGCTTTAGCACTTGAATTTGTTATTAAAATAAGGTAAAATGATATAGTAACAAGTACGGAGGGAAAGCATGAGATCTATGAATAAAATACAGCTTACAACAGCTTTGATAAGCCTCGGTAAATTTTCATATATGTCTTTTTCTACGCCGTATTATAAGAATAAGTGTATTTTTTAAGCTGTGCAATTGGATTACACAGCTTTATTTATTTTCTGAAAGGATGTTCGTAAATGAAAAAAGTAGCCATAGTAATGGGCAGCGATTCCGATCTGCCTATCGTCAAAAAAGCGGCTCAGGTGCTTAAGGACTTCGGAGTTCCTACAGAGCTTCGTGTTCTCTCCGCTCACCGTTGCGCCGCAGAGGTTTCCGAGTTTGCAAGAAACGCCGAAAAGAACGGCACAGGCGTTATCATTGCCGCCGCAGGCAAAGCCGCTCACCTTGCCGGAGCTATCGCAGGTCAGACTCCCCTGCCCGTTATCGGCATCCCGATAAAAGCAAGCGCACTCGAAGGCATAGACGCACTTCTGTCTACAGTACAGATGCCCGCCGGAGTTCCCGTTGCTACAGTAGCTATTGACGGTGCGGCAAATGCTGCATTCCTCGCCGTACAGATCCTTGCGGTATCAGACGATGCCCTTATGGAAAAGATGAAGGCATACCGTGCAGCACAGACCGCAAAGGTTCTTGAGGCTGACAAAAAAATGGAGCAGGTACTTGCCGAGCTTTGATCGGTGTACTATATATAATGTAATCAATAAATACGGCACAGCCGCTGAAGAAAGGATAAACAAAATGGAAAAGAAAGAACAGCTTTACGAAGGAAAGGCAAAGAAGGTATTCGCAACCGATGATCCCAACCTTGTTATCGTATCCTACAAGGATGATGCAACAGCATTCAACGGCCTCAAGAAAGGCACTATCTCAGGTAAGGGCGTTATCAACAACAAAATGACGAACTATATGTTCGGTCTGCTTGAAAAAGCAGGTGTTCCCACTCACCTTGTTAAAGAGCTGAACGACAGAGAAACACTCGTTAAAAAGGTTTCTATCGTTCCCCTCGAAGTAATCGTAAGAAACGTAGCCGCAGGCAGCTTCTCGAAGAAGCTCGGCATCGAGGAAGGTACAAAGCTCCTCTGCCCCACACTTGAATTCAGCTACAAGAATGACGATCTGGGCGATCCTTTCATCAACGACTACTATGCTCTTGCACTCGGTCTTGCAACAAAGGAAGAGATCGACCTTATCTCAAAGTACGCTTTCAAGGTAAATGAATTTATGCTTGACTTCTTCAAGAAGCTCAACATCGACCTTATCGACTTCAAGATTGAATTTGGTAAGACCTCAGACGGCACAATAATTCTTGCTGACGAGATCTCTCCCGACACCTGTCGTTTCTGGGACAGCACAACTCACGAGAAGCTTGACAAGGATCGTTTCCGTCGTGATATGGGCGGTGTTGAGGACGCTTACGCTGAAATAATGAAGCGTCTTATGGGCGAATAATCCCGACAATTGAAAAGAATCTAACAGGAAAAGGCAGGATAATATATGGGTGGATTTTTCGGCGCAGCGTCAAATAACGACTGCATAACCGATGTTTTCTTCGGAACAGACTATCACTCCCACCTCGGAACACGCAGAGGCGGTATGACCGCATACAGCCCCGACAGAGGCTTTCAGCGTGCTATCCACAGTATTGAAAACTCACCGTTCAGAACAAAGTTTGAACAGGACGCTACGGATATGAGGGGAAAGCTGTGTATCGGCTGTATCAGCGATACCGACCCTCAGCCCCTGCTGGTGCGTTCAAAGCTCGGTATTTATTCGGTATGCAGTATCGGCATAATCAGAAATGCCGAACAGCTTTCAACCGAGCTGCTCGAGAGCGGCTGTGCAAACTTTGAAACAATGAGCAGCGGCAGTATAAACTCCGGCTCGCTCATCGGTGCGCTTATCGCACAGAAGGACAATTTTACCGACGGTATAAGATATGCCCAGAGCAAGATTGACGGTACAATGTCCCTTATCATTCTTACAAAGGACGGAATCATCGCCGCAAGGGATCAGTACGGCAGACTTCCTATAATTGTAGGAAAAAGGAGCGACGGATACTGCGTATCCCTCGAGTCATTCGCATTCCAGAAGCTTGGCTACAGCACATATAAAGAGCTTCGTCCCGGCGAAATAGATATGATAACTGCGGACGGCTGTGAAGTGCAGAGCGACGGCGATGAAAGCAAAATGCATATATGCTCGTTCATGTGGACATATTACGGCTATCCGAATGCGGTATATGAGGGTGTGACCGTTGAAACGATGCGTACACGCAACGGCGAGATTATGGCGGAGAACGATATAAAGAACGGCAAGCTGCCCGACGTTGACTATGTATGCGGTATTCCGGATTCGGGCGTACCTCACGCAATAGGCTACGCAAACAGGAGCGGTATCCCGTTCGCACGTCCTTTTATCAAGTACACTCCCACATGGCCCAGAAGCTTTATGCCTACCAACCAGACAATGAGAAATCAGGTAGCTAAAATGAAGCTGATTCCGGTCCACGAGCTTATTGAGGGTAAAAAGCTGCTGTTCGTTGACGACAGCATAGTAAGAGGAACTCAGATGAGAGAAACAGTAGAGTTCCTTTATGAGAACGGTGCTAAGGAAGTGCATATGCGCAGCGCCTGTCCTCCGATAATGTACGGTTGTAAGTATCTCAACTTCTCACGCAGCACATCGGAGATGGAGCTGATTGCAAGACAGATAATTGATGAGGCCGAGGGTGCAGATGGTATCAGATTTATCGACGAGTACAGTGACACCAACACAGAGCGTGGAAAGAAACTGCGTGACGAAATATGCCGCAGACTAAAGCTGACATCGCTTGAATTCCAGTCGCTTGACGGAACTGTACGGGCAATAGGCAAGCCACAGTGTGAGCTTTGCACTTATTGCTGGAACGGAAAGGAATGACTCCATTGACAAGCGGTTTGCATGAAGAATGCGGCGTGTTCGGTGTTTTCGCAAAAGAAAAGACCAACGTTGCCGCAACAACATATTACGGATTATTCGCATTACAGCACAGAGGACAGGAAAGCTGCGGCATCGTTGTAAATGATGACGGCGTTTTCAATTCCTACAAAGACACCGGTCTTGTGAACGATGTGTTCACTCCCGAGCGCCTTGACGGACTGGGACAGGGCAATATGGCGGTAGGTCATGTGCGTTACGGCACGACCGGAGCAAATGCACGTCTTAATGCCCAGCCTATTCTGGTAAATCATTATAAAGGAAGAATGGCTCTCGCCCATAACGGAAACCTTGTAAACACTTACGAGTTACGTCACGAGCTTGAAAAACAAGGTTCTATCTTCCATACGACAAGCGACACCGAAGTTATAAGCTACCTTGTAACAAAGGAACGGCTGGAAGCTCCCTCTATAGAGGAGGCTCTCAACCGTGCGATGAATAAGATAAACGGCGCATATTCGCTCGTTATAATGTCGCCTGCAAAGCTTATCGCCGCCCGTGACGAGAACGGTTTCAGACCGCTGTGCTACGGCATAACAAACGAGGGAACATATATAGTTGCCTCCGAAAGCTGCGCTCTTGACTCGGTCGGTGCTAAGTTTGTAAGAGATCTGCTCCCCGGCGAGATTGTTGTATTCGATGAAAACGGAGTACGCTCCATAAAAGATCATTGCGGCAAGCGTCCGCATACTTTGTGCGTTTTTGAATATATCTACTTTGCACGTCCCGACTCGGTCATAGAGGGTGCATCGGTTCACGAGGCAAGACTTCGTGCAGGCGCATTCTTAGCGCTTGAGCATCCCGTGCAGGCGGATATAGTAATCGGCGTTCCCGATTCCGGAATAGACGCCGCCATAGGATATTCTCACCAGTCGGGTATTCCCTACGGCATCGGCTTCATCAAGAACAAATACATCGGCAGAACCTTTATTTCGCCCGGTCAATCGTCAAGAGAAGACAAGGTGCGTATAAAGCTGAACGCTGTTGCCAGCGTCGTAAAAGGCAAACGTGTCGTTCTTATAGATGATTCTATAGTAAGAGGCACCACAAGCGGCAGGATTGTAAAATTACTGCGTGATGCGGGAGCCACCGAGGTTCATATGAGAGTATCCGCTCCCCCGTTCCTCAATCCCTGCTACTACGGTACCGACATAGATTCGAGAGAACACCTTATCGCTTGTCATCATTCGATAAAAGAGATCAGCGACATAATAGGCACAGATTCGCTCGGCTATCTGAGCGTGGAAAACGCAAAGAAGCTTGCGGTACACGCAAACGGTTGTGAATGCGGTTATTGCACCGCTTGCTTCAGCGGAGAATACCCCACGAATATTCCCACGGAAATGCACAAGGATAAATTCGACAGGAAAATCAGCGAAAGCAAAGAAAAAACCACCACATAAGGACATCAGTCCCCAAACGGAAGGAATTATTATTATGAAGAACAGTTTTTCAGAAAGCTATAAAGCAGCAGGCGTTGACGTTACCGCAGGCTACGAAGGTGTTCGTCTGATGAAAAAGGACGTTGAACGCACCAATATCCCCGGTGTGCTTACAGGCATAGGCGGATTCGGCGGTCTGTTCCAGCTTGATATTGCAGATATGAAAGAACCCGTACTCGTTTCGGGTACAGACGGTGTCGGCACAAAGCTCAAGCTCGCAATGCTGATGGATAAGCACGATACGATCGGTATAGATGCGGTCGCTATGTGCGTAAACGACATCATCTGCTGCGGTGCAAAGCCTCTTTATTTCCTTGACTATATTGCTATAGGCAAGAACGTACCCGAAAAGGTAGCCGCTATAGTAAAGGGCGTTGCTGACGGCTGTGTACAGTCAGGCTGTGCGCTTATAGGCGGCGAAACCGCTGAGCATCCCGGAATGATGCCCGAAGACGAATATGACATCGCAGGCTATTCAACCGGTGTCGTTGAAAAGTCGAAGATAATCGACAACAGCACCGTAAAGGAAGGCGACATCATAATCGGCCTTGCTTCCACAGGCGTTCATTCAAACGGCTTCTCTCTTGTAAGAAAGGTGTTCAACATAAACAGCAAGGAAGTTCTCGATGAAGTCCTCCCCACAGGAAAAACTCTCGGTGAAACGCTCCTTACACCTACAAAGATATATGTAAAGCCCATTTTGGAGCTTATCTCAAAGAAGAACGTTAAGGCTATCTCGCATATCACAGGCGGCGGCTTCAACGAGAACGTTCCCCGTTCACTCCCCGACGGCTTCACAGCAAAGATTACAAAGCACAGCTACGAAGTGCCTTATATCTTCAAGCACTTACAGGAAGTCGGAAACATCTCCGAACACGATATGTACAATACTTTCAATATGGGTATCGGTATGACCGTTGTAGTTGACAAGGACGATGCCGATGAAGCTGTACAGATACTCAGAAACGCAGGCGTTGAAAGCTACTGCATCGGTGAAATAATCAAGGGTGACGAGGGCATCATAATTGAGTAATATGAAAAATATCGTTGTACTTGTATCGGGCGGCGGAACTAACCTGCAGGCGCTTATTGATGCTGAAAAGTCCGAGGGACTCGGCGGAGGTAAAATCACCTGCGTTATTGCGTCAAAGCCCGATGCCTACGCACTGACAAGAGCCGCAGATAACGGCATAAAGACAAGAGTGCTCGCAAGACGTGACTATGCCGATGTTGCCGCTTACAGCAAGGCTATGGCTGACGCTTTAAAGGAAGAGCAGGCTGACCTTGTTATCTACGCAGGCTTTATGACAATACTTGACGAGCAGGTATGCGATGCGTTCAGGTATAAGATGATAAACGTTCACCCCGCCCTTATCCCCTCTTTCTGCGGAAAGGGCTACTACGGACTTCACGTTCACGAGGAAGCACTTAAAAAGGGCGTAAAGGTAACAGGCGCTACCGTTCATTTTGTAACAGCGGAATGTGACGCAGGACCTATCATTCTGCAAAAGGCAGTTGAGGTCAGAAACGGCGACACCCCCGAAATTCTTCAGAAACGTGTTATGGAGCAGGCAGAGTGGAAGATTCTCCCCCGTGCCGCACGTCTTTTCTGCGAGGGAAAGATAACCGTAAAAGACGGCATAACCGTTATCGACGATTGAACCTTATGTCCGCATTCTCCCGATTAAACGGGATTCTGAGGACGTTATAACAAGTTATATTCAGAAAACTGCGTGTTCCACGCAAAACCGCAACAGGAGGCTATATGGAAGTTGTAACACTTGAAAAAGAGCTTAACTCTCTTGCTTATCACGGCAGAGGCATCGTGATAGGAAAATCCGCAGACGGCACAAAAGCGGTAATCACCTACTTTATTATGGGCAGAAGCGAAAACAGCCGTAACAGAATTTTTGTAGAGGACGGCGAGGGTATCAGAACACAGGCTTTCGATGAAAGCAAGATGGAAGATCCCCACCTCATCATTTATGCACCCGTAAGAGTTCTCGGCAACAAGACGATAGTTACAAACGGCGACCAGACCGACACTATCTATGAGCTTATGGACAAGCAGATGACATTCGAGCAGGCTCTCAGAACAAGAGAATTTGAAGATGACAAACCCAACTACACACCGAGAATTTCCGGTATAGTCCACCTTGACAACGGCGAAATGAATTTTGCAATGTCTATCTTGAAGAGCGCAGACGGCGACGGCTCATCATGTCAGAGATACACCTACGCTTACAGCAATCCCTTAAACGGCAAGGGCAAGTTCATTCACACCTACAAGTGTGACGGCAACCCCCTGCCAAGCTACGAAGGCGAGCCTAAAACAGTTGTTATTCCCGATACGGATATAGACACGTTCACATCAATGGTATGGGAAAACCTCAATGCTGACAACAAGGTTTCACTCTTCACCCGTTACATCGACATTGCCACAGGCAAGTACGAATCACGCATAGTAAACAAAAACAAGTAAGCGAAAGGAACTTTACTACAATGAACGAACTTCAGTTAAAGTACGGCTGCAACCCCAATCAGAAGCCGTCAAGAATATTCATGGCAAACGGAAATTCACTTCCTATCGAAGTGCTTAACGGCAAGCCCGGTTATATAAACTTTATGGACGCCTTCAATGGCTGGCAGCTTGTAAGCGAGCTTAAGAAGGCTACGGGGCTTCCCTCAGCAACGTCATTCAAGCACGTTTCACCCGCAGGTGCGGCTGTAGGACTTCCCCTCACAGACACGCTCAAAAAGATATACTGGGTAGACGATCTCGGCGAGCTGTCACCCCTTGCCTGTGCTTATGCAAGAGCAAGAGGCGCTGACAGAATGTCATCGTACGGTGACTTCATCGCTCTGTCGGACAAGTGCGATGTTTCAACGGCAAAGATAATACAGCGTGAAGTTTCCGACGGTGTTATCGCTCCCGATTACGATCCCGAAGCGCTTGAAATTCTCAAGTCAAAGAAAAAGGGCAACTACAATATAATCAAGATCGACCCCGAGTACGTTCCCGAGCCTATCGAGCGTAAGCAGGTATTCGGCGTTACTTTCGAGCAGGGCAGAAACGAGCTGGTTATTGACGACAAGCTGTTCTCAAACATTGTGACCGAGAATAAGAATATACCTGAGAGTGCAAAGATAGATCTTGCAATAGCAATGATTACATTAAAGTACACTCAGTCAAACTCCGTAGCTTACGCTTGCGGCGGTCAGGCTATCGGTATCGGCGCAGGTCAGCAGTCAAGAATCCACTGCACACGCCTTGCAGGTACAAAGGCTGACAACTGGTACTTAAGACAGTCGCCTCAGGTTATGGGCTTACAGTTTGTTGATAACATAAGACGTGCCGACAGAGATAACGCTATCGACCTCTACATTGGTGAGGATTATATGGACGTTCTCGCAGACGGCGCATGGGAAAACATCTTCAAGGTAAAGCCCGCCGTATTCACAACAGAAGAAAAGAAAGCATGGCTTGCAACAATGAAGGGCGTTTCGCTTGGCTCAGACGCATTCTTCCCCTTCGGTGACAACATTGAAAGAGCGCACAGAAGCGGTGTTGAATACATAGCACAGCCCGGCGGCTCTATCCGTGACGATAATGTTATTGACACCTGCAACAAGTACGGTATCGCAATGGCATTCACGGGAATCAGACTTTTCCACCACTGATAAGCTCAGTAAACGGGCGGCACGTCCGCCCGTTATTTTTAAATTACAATAAAGGTATCACTATGCATTTCACTTACACAGATAAAGACATCCTTGACGGCAGATTTGAATTCAGGCAGAGCGGTACGTTTCGGGTACTGTCACAGTTTGCTGCACTGAAAATAGCAATAGCGTGTATCTTTGAAGTGATGTTCGCCCTGTATTCACTGGGTGTACTTTTCGGCGGAGGCGCAGTAGCAGGTAACATATCAATCATAATAATCAAAATTGCTCTCGCTGTAATTCTGCCGATACTGCCGATATGGTATATAATGATAGTTGCAGGCGGCGAACAACAGTACAGCTACTATGCCGATGAACGTCTTATGCGTATTGCAAGCAAACGCCATACCTATATTTTCAGATACCCGGATATTGAAAGCGTAACGTACAAGCCTATGACCCTATTTACAAAGCAAAAAGGCTTTGCCGTGACGGTTACTACCAAAACTACCACGCTGTTATTCCGATACATAATGCCGACAAACGCAGAATTTTTCACAATTCAGTCCACACCGTTCTATATTCTTCAACATCCGCCGATAAAAGCGGAAGAAAGGAAAGACCGATGAAAAAAGCACTGTTATTGATTTGTGCCGCATCAATTCTCGCAGGAATGTGCGGTTGCTCCAAAACGATTGAAAACCCGCTTGGCATAAATCCGGATAGCCGGACCACATCATCAACAACCCCCGTTCCCCAGACAGTGACACCTCAGACTACCATAGTAACTACTGCGGCAACATCAACGCAAACTACAAAAGCGGAAACAACGACCGCAAAGCCCGAAACCCCGAACACGTCAATTACCGACAAGTCCGAAACAATAAAACCGTCCTCTGCCCCTGCACAGTATACCCCCGTAGGAAGTCCGACCAAGTATAAAATAAACAAATTTTCTCTGATGTACGATGACGGAGTATACTTCAATACCGGCATCAGCGAATATGAAGAAGATAAAAACGAGCTTTATCTTGTACATTATTCCGATGACGGCGAGGTCACATCCAATATCGTTGCTATGTGCAGCGATGAGGACGAAGATACTAAAGGCAGAACGGTAGCCGAGATCGGCGAGGAATACATGAGTTATTATGTCGTCGGTGATAATGTCGATTCATCGACCAAGAGCATGGTTAAAATCGGCAACACCGATGCATTTTACGCAACTGTAAAATCTTCGGACGGAGATTTTTCGGTTGCCGCAACACAGCACATATACTTTGCCCGCCACGGCAATAAAATGTACACCTTGATTGCTCTGCACCTTGACAATAACGAAGAAGCGGTCACAAAGGCGCTTGAATACACGCTCGGATCAATGTCGTTTGACAATTCGGTAAACACATGACAGCAGAATTAAAGTCGTTATCTGCGTCATTGACCGCTCCGAAGCTGCCCGATAATCTTTTTACGGTAACAGATATTGATGCCGAGCTTTCAAAAGTGCGTGATGACGAATCGGATTTTATTGCGGCTGATTTTTCGAGGCTGATATGCGCCGAAACCGATTTCTCGGCTATCTGTTTCAGAAACTGCCTGTTTCACGGATGCCGCTTTACAGCCTGCGATTTTTCCGGATGCACTTTTATAGATTGCGTTTTCAAGGGCTGCGATATTTCAAACAGCGATTTTTCCGAAAGCTATTTCAAAGCCTGCTCGTTCATCTCCTGTAAAGCGGTCGGAACGGCTTTCAAATACTCGTTTTATAAAAACGTCAGCTTTGACGGGGGCAGCTTTGAGTTGTCGGATTTTCAGCGTTCAAAGCTGCAATCGGTAGCTGTGACAGATACCGACTTCTCCTCCGCTCTGTTTTCTTCGTGTGAGATAAAACAGACGGAGCTTAAAAACGTTACGCTGGCAAGGTCTGTGTTTTTCGGCACGAAGCTTGCAGGGCTTGATTTCACCTCCTGTAATATCGAAGGTCTTACCGTTTCCGATACGGGAGCGGAGCTTAAAGGCGCAAAGGTCGATGTGTGGCAGGCGGCAATGTTTGCAAAGCTGCTTGGCCTTATCATCGAATAATGAATAAATCAAAAGAAAGAAAGGTATTTTTAACATGAACGTACTTGTAATAGGCGGAGGCGGCAGAGAACACGCCATAATAACAGCCCTTGCAAAATCTAAGAAGGTAGACAAGCTGTATGCCGCACCCGGCAACGGCGGTATCTCGAAATATGCCGAGTGCTTTAATGTAAAGGCAACCGATATTGACGGCTGTGTTGAGCTTGCAAAGAAGCTCAGACCCGACTATGTATTCGTAGCCCCCGACGATCCGCTGGTTATGGGTATGGTGGACAAGCTCAACGCAGAGGGCTTCAAGACCTTCGGACCCAGAGCAAATGCCGCTATTCTTGAGGGCAGTAAGGTTTTCTCAAAGGCTCTGATGAAGAAGTACAACATTCCCACTGCGGCTTATGAAACCTTCACGGACGCAGACGAGGCTATAGCATATATCAAAAAGCAGAACAGCTTCCCTGCCGTAATCAAATGTGACGGTCTTGCACTCGGCAAGGGCGTTATAATCGCAAAGGACGAGCAGGAGGCAGAAAACGCAGTACGTTCAATGCTCCTTGACGGTAAATTCGGAAAATCCGGCAGTGAAATAGTTGTCGAAGAATTTATGACAGGCCCCGAAGTAACTGTTCTTGCATTCACAGACGGCAAGACAGTAAAGCCTATGATAAGTTCTATGGATCACAAGCGTGCTTATGACAACGATGAGGGTCTTAACACGGGCGGAATGGGTACGATAGCGCCCAACCCCCTCTACACCCCCGACAAACAGCAGGAATGTATGGAAAAGATATTCCTGCCTACTATAAAGGCTATGGCGGCTGAGGGCAGACCGTTCAAGGGTTGCCTCTACTTCGGTCTTATGCTGACCCCGAACGGCGCAAAGGTAATTGAATACAACTGCCGCTTCGGTGATCCCGAAACACAGGTGGTTCTCCCCTTGCTTGAAACGGATATTATGGATATAATCGAAGCTGTCTGGGAAGAAAAACTCGATACGCTTGACATCAAGTGGAGCGATAAATCGTGCGCCTGCGTTGTAATGGCAAGCGGCGGCTATCCGGAAAAGTACGAAACAGGCAAGGTGATAAGCGGACTTGACGAAAACGGTCAGTGCGAGGGTGCATTCGTTTACCACGCAGGCACAAAGCTGGAGGACGGAAAGTTCCTTACGGCAGGAGGACGTGTTCTCGGTATTACCGCTTACGGCGATACATTAAAGGAAGCACTCGACACAGCTTATAAGGCAGTGGATACGATCAGCTTCGAAAAGGCACATTACCGCCACGATATAGGAAAAAAAGCTCTTTCCGCTTTAAAATAATTCCCGAAAACACTTGCATTTCATTTCCTTTTATGTTATAATAGCATTTGCGTGTTAGAATAATTTTGGGTTTGTACGACAAACAGATCTCGGACTTACCCGTATTCCTATAAGGAGGACATATAAATGGGAATATTAGAAATAATCAGTGCTATTGTTCTGATTGTTGCCTGTGTTTTCATCGTACTCGTGGTACTTATGCAGGATACAAAGCAGGGTATGTCGCAGACGATCACAGGCGGTAGTGCAGACAACTATTATCAGAGAAATTCAGGCCGTTCAAATGAGGCTAAGCTGAACAGACTTACAAAGATTGCCGCAGTGATTTTCTTTGTTGTAGCTCTCGTTGTAAACTTCGTCGTTATGTACAGCGGTAACTTCAGCAAGTCGGATAATTCTTCGACAACAAGCTCCGCAACATCATCTGTAACATCTTCCGTTACAAGTGACGATTCGTCAGCTTCATCGGCATCTTCCGATGCTTCATCGACAGATTCTTCTGTAACATCTTCAGATGCTTCTTCTGCTGATTCCTCAGTAGCTGAATCCTCATCTGAAACAAGCACAGAAACATCTGCAGAATAATTAATGCTTTTAAAAGCTGTCGCACTGCGGCAGCTTTTTTTGTATATGCCTGATTGTTCCGGCAACGTTCGCCGGATATAAGTAAATGCTGAGCTGTTGAAAAAAATGCCCTGTTATGATACAATATAATCAATGATTATAAAAAGCAACTTACAGACAAATCGGAATTCGGAGTGATAATATGAGTCTTTTCAATGATAAATACAATGCTTTTCTTGCAGAATTCGGACAAGGGAGAAAAATGGTTCTTTCGACCTCTGAAAATAATAAAGTATCATCAAGGATGATGAGCGTTATTCAGGTTAATGGTAAATTCTATTTTCAGACAGATGTTACTATGAAAAAATATCATCAACTTAAATTTAATAAAAATGTCGCTTTATGTATTGATAATATTCAAATTGAAGGGATATGTGAAGAAATAGGTCGCCCGTTGGACAACGATTTTTTCTCCGATATATTTCAAAAATGCTTCAAGGGTTCATTTGACGCTTATTCTTCATTGGAGAATGAACGACTGTTTGCTGTAAAGCCGTTATTTATTGAACGATGGATATACGATGGCAGTATCCCATACATCGAATCATTCAATATTATAAACGAACAATACAGTTGTAAAAAATATGTCAGCTTATAAAAACCGGAACAACCTTTTGCAAATCATCCGACATCAGATTTCACACAAAATCTTATATGCTCTAAGGCTGTTTTAAGCTAACCGCACTATAATATCAATATCATAAAGGACGGTGATATTATGAAGCTCCTGTTTGCAGAAGATGAGGTCAGTATGGCTGAGGCTGTAACCGACATTCTGACCTATCATAATTATACGGTAGACACGGTTTATGACGGTGCCGACGCTCTTGATTACGCAAGAACCGAACAGTATGACGGGATAATTCTTGATATAATGATGCCGAAAAAGAGCGGCTTAGAGGTACTTAAAACACTAAGGAGCGAGGGAAACACCACTCCCATTCTCCTGCTTACCGCAAAGGCTGAGGTCGAGGACAGGATAGCGGGGCTTGATATGGGTGCAGATGATTACCTTCCGAAGCCGTTTGTAATGGGCGAGCTTCTTTCCCGTGTCAGAGCAATGCTCCGCAGGAAAGACAGGTTCACACCCGATATAATGACATTCGGCAACGTGTCGCTCAATCTCAGCAGCTGTGAGCTTAAAGGACCGTTGCAATCTATCGTCCTGCCCAAAATAGAATACAAGCTGATGGAGCTTCTTATACTCAACAAAGGCATCTATCTTTCCACTGAGGATATTCTCGTAAAGGTCTGGGGCTATGAGAGCGATGCAGAGAGCGGCGCAGTATGGGTATATATATCATATGTAAGAAAACGTCTTGCCGCTATCGGTGCGGATATTGAAATCCGAGCCAAGCGCAGTGTTGGCTATACTCTTGCAAAGATCGGGGATGCTGACTGATGGTAAAACAGCTGCAGAAAAAGTTTATCATATCCGCTATGCTGGCAGTTACGATATTGCTTGTCGTGCTTATCGGCGGAATAAACGTTTTCAATTATCTCACCACCAGTGGCGATAACGACAGGCTTATGGAAATGCTCTGCTACAGCTTTGAAACCTCAACAAAGTGGAACGCAGATACAACCGACAATACTCAGCCCCCGCTTGGCATAAACGGCACTCAGCAAAATACAACCGATGCATCCGGCAATCAGAATGATAACGGGTTTGTGCCGCAAGACAATGGGACTAAACCGCCCGACGATAAAAAGAACAACGGCTTTGGCAGACACGATAAAAACGCAGTGGATTCTGCACGCTATGCCGCCGTTGCGATCGACAAAAACGGCAATATCATAAGGACGGATGTAACTCATATATCCTCGCTTACCGAGGAAGAAGCGGCCGCTATTACCGAAGCACTTAAAAATACCGCTACTGGAACAGGCACGTACAGCGGCTTTCAGTACAGGATAAGCGAAACTAAGCGTGCAGAAGGAAAGGTTATCATCCTGCTTGACAACGGTATGCAGATAAGCTCGTTCTTTACCGTACTGTTTATATCGGTCGGTGCAGGCATATTCGGCTGGCTTATGATGCTGCTGCTCGTAATTCTTCTTTCCCGCAAAACTATCGCCCCTGTTGCACGAAGCATTGAAAAGCAAAAGCAGTTTGTCACAAACGCAGGTCACGAAATTAAGACGCCGCTTGCCATTATCCTTGCCAATACAGATGCAATGGAGCTTCACAACGGCGAAAACAAGTGGAGCAAGAATATCCGTGCGCAGACGCTCAGACTCAGCGGACTTATGCAGAATCTGCTGATGCTTGCCAAAATGGATGAAAGCTCAACAAAGCTTCCGATGTGCGAATTCGATATAAGCACTGCGGCAGAAGATACCGTCGGCGCATTTATTGAGCCTGCCGCCCTCAAAGGCATAATGATTGAACAGAACATAAAAAAAGGCATCAGGCTAAACGGCAACCGTGACAGTATAGTACAGCTTATGACGGTACTGCTTGACAATGCGGTCAAATATACCGAAAGCGGAGGTGTCATAAGGGCTGAGCTTTACGGCAACGAAAAGAACATAACACTCAGCATCGCCAACACCTGCGAGCCTATTGACCACCCCGAAAAGCTGTTCGACCGCTTTTACCGGGGCGACAGCGCAAGAACGCAGAAAAACGGCGGCTACGGCATAGGCTTATCGGTGGCTCAGGCAATAGCCGAACTCCACAAAGGCTCGATAACCGCTGAAAATGTATCTGCCTCCGCCTCAGAATCCCACACCGACACCACAGATAAACAAAACACCAATATGCTTATGTTCACGGTTAAAATATAAAACAACGGTTTGCAGGCGGCTGAATCAAATCAACCATCTGCAAACCGTTTTATCTTTAAAGTGTCCGATATATCCACTGCCATCTATGATATTTTCATTGCTCAATAATGCAGACTTACCGTTTCCGGTAGAGTTCCTTCATCTTGATAATGGTCGTAAATTCGAAAAACAATTTTCATTGCCATCATACCGATGTTCTTTTCTGTTCCAACCAAATGCCAGCAGTAACGACTGTTTTCAATAGTGATTTTTCCTGCGTTCAGCAATGCGCCGAAATCCACATCACGCCGTAAACGTTTGATAATAAGCTTCTTCTTGCCGCTATGCATCACTTTCAGTTTTTCATGGATCTCCGGCTCCACCATACTATCCTTACTGATTGTAATCCGTCCATCATAGACGTGTTCGCTATTTCTGTATTCCGGCTCATTGAGATTGAATGGTGCGTACTCATAAACCACAGTGTTTTCATCCTGCCATACAATTCTCGCAGAACCACCAAAGCCACGGCTCATTCCATCCACCACGCTTTATCCGCATAATCCAATGAGAAGCTGTCATCTACAAATTTCGATAAAATATCGCCGTCCGGTCGCTGTGGGTTTATGTTGCCTTGCGCCATAGCTTCACGCTGTGCTTTGGCTATATGGCTGAGGTCATTGCATCCCAGCAATATACCTTCTTCAAAAACAAGTTCAATCAGTTTCTTGTATGCCCAACCCCTTTGAAAACCCATGTGAATGTAATACTCCCGCATAAAGCCATCTCCGAGAAGTATTTTCCCCGTGTACGGAATTGGCATGTTAACATCCTTGTACACACGATGCCCGAAATGCGCTTTCATAATAATCTTTTTGCCGCCTTGACACTTGTATTCCTTAAACTCCGGCAGTGATACCTCTACGCCGTTTAACGGCGGATACTTATCATCTGAATTGTAAAGGTACAAATCCTTCAGCAACAATTCATCATCTTCAATCGCATATTCACACCAATATCCCCGCCAACAAGCAGTCGAACTGGCATGTGGCTCCATTCCGTAATTCTTTGGGTCAAACAGCATCACAGAAGATAGAGCCACGACGGTGAACTCTTTCTTTTGATATTTATATATATCACCAATTTGTGCTGTCATTCATAATCCCTCCTTACAGCAATCGACCACATCATGAAGATACATCTCCGCCCGTTATAAATCCAACAATTCCCGTTTTGCCTATTCATTCTGATGTCGCTTTTAAATAAACAATTAATTTTGTAATTGAAATCACAATTCCGTATTGTAAGGTAATCAGCAACGAAGCCATCCACGCAGACATAGCAGGATGAGATTGTTGCCAGAAGCCATTCCATTCACCCGTAAATACAAACATATATAAGGCAGGCGGAGAATAAACCGCAAACAACAGATACATAACCGGAATTGAAAACAACAACTGTTTTACATTTAAATCAAGGTACTTTATCACAATTATTGTCGGTATGCATATAATCAATAATTGTATCAATATATGAACTATAAATCCAATCCAAGAAGGATTGGAAAAAGAAAGAAACAGATTCGCCAGATAATTCACGATTACGCCGTTGTATAAAACTGTCAAACTCCATATAAAAAGAGCTAATAATACAAAGTTGCATTTTTTCAACAATTCCATTTAATTTGCCTCCATTGCTGTGGTGCAGCAAATTATTTGTAAGTGCGAAGCACATAATCGGTTTCTGCAAATAATTCCGACTATACGGATTTGACTATCCGGATTCTTTGCACCACATTTAAACTCAATCAAGTATCTCAATAGAACTTATCTCATGCTCTTTGTAATAATAACCGTTAGTAAGTCCTATTATCGCCTCATCATATCCGCTGTCGTATTCGCTTTCGTACAAATCAGCCGTTTCGATATGAACTGCGCCGTTTGTTTCCATCAGCTTTACTTTGTGAAACAAAGCATCATACAGTGTTAATGAATCAACCATTATTTCTCATCTCCTTTTCAACGGTGCCGCAGGCACAAGAGATGTGTTCAGTTTTTTGAATAACGTATCGTTCCCCACCATTTTACCGCCCTTCAGATTTACGCTATCATTAAGCGCAAAACTCTCATATACTATTTTTCAGGCTCAAACCCCTCATCAAGATAGCACCTGTAGTGAACACTATAATCATATCTGATTACCGGATTTTTCCTCAATCCGAACTTAGCCTTTATATCGTCGATCAACGAGGCATCTATGTTAGGATTCATATATATTATAGGTTTCCCTTTGTTAGAAAGCTCAACTCTGCCTCTTGGATAATAATTATATGGTTTGTTGCAGCCTTTCGGCTTGACATCCGCCCATAGTCTTTTATGATTATAAGTCGCTCCCGATTTAGCCAGCCCGTTATATGTATCTACAGTTCCAAACGGATAAGCAAACAGCTCATCCTCTATCACCCAGAAAACTCCTGTGGAAGATTCCTCAGAAACGCCGTTGACACACACCGACTCTTGAATATATCGTTGCATAAACCGCTCCATAAAACCCACTTAGTAACACCTTTAGCACATCACATTTTACTACCCTATAAATTTACACTACTCTCAAACCAGACGGAGATCCGGATATGGACCCGTTGCGTTTTACTACCCTATAAATTTACACTACTCTCAAACCACAGGACGCCTTAACTCTCAAACAAAGTTGTTTTACTACCCTATAAATTTACACTACTCTCAAACAATACGCATCGCCCATATCTGCCCTGTGAAGTTTTACTACCCTATAAATTTACACTACTCTCAAACTAAAGTATGATTTTGGCGGTGGGTATTTTAGTTTTACTACCCTATAAATTTACACTACTCTCAAACGGCTTCGGTGATGTTTTCTGTTACTGCCAGGTTTTACTACCCTATAAATTTACACTACTCTCAAACCGGCGCATTTGCTCGTCTTCGTCACGTTTGGTTTTACTACCCTATAAATTTACACTACTCTCAAACGGGCTTCGGAGGTCTTGCGCTCACGGGCTTGTTTTACTACCCTATAAATTTACACTACTCTCAAACGAACAGTGTCCTGTGTTAAGCGGGGTTATAGTTTTACTACCCTATAAATTTACACTACTCTCAAACTTCTCGTATGTACCCTGAGGGAAGCCGAGCGTTTTACTACCCTATAAATTTACACTACTCTCAAACCCACGTCTTGCATCGTGTGGCATTATAGCCGTTTTACTACCCTATAAATTTACACTACTCTCAAACCTGTGGCAGGTCATTATAAGCGCCTATGCGTTTTACTACCCTATAAATTTACACTACTCTCAAACAATTCCGTACTTCATAGCTACAGCATTCATGTTTTACTACCCTATAAATTTACACTACTCTCAAACTTCCTGCTTCATCAGCCGCCGTTTCGTAATGTTTTACTACCCTATAAATTTACACTACTCTCAAACGTTGTAATTATCCTTGTATCGTTGCTGGTTGTTTTACTACCCTATAAATTTACACTACTCTCAAACAGCTTCAGCGGTCAGGTGTTCGCCGAGTGGGTTTTACTACCCTATAAATTTACACTACTCTCAAACTGTCTTTGCTTGTTGTGGTAACGCTCATAAGTTTTACTACCCTATAAATTTACACTACTCTCAAACCTACAATCTTGATTATCGGCGGTAACAGCTGTTTTACTACCCTATAAATTTACACTACTCTCAAACATTTTGCCGCATACAACGAAACGAGCATTAGTTTTACTACCCTATAAATTTACACTACTCTCAAACACGCCGTGGCGAAATATTATCATTGAAAATGTTTTACTACCCTATAAATTTACACTACTCTCAAACTTCAGAGAACACTCGACATCAAGAGCGGCGGTTTTACTACCCTATAAATTTACACTACTCTCAAACAAATTGCGGTGCCGCTCGTCCTCTTTGTCGGTTTTACTACCCTATAAATTTACACTACTCTCAAACACAGATGAGGGCTTAGAGATCATCGCAGGAGTTTTACTACCCTATAAATTTACACTACTCTCAAACTGTGCCGGCAGTTCTCTTATTCTCTTGGTCGTTTTACTACCCTATAAATTTACACTACTCTCAAACAAATTCCGTAGCCGGATGTTGATAATAATCGTTTTACTACCCTATAAATTTACACTACTCTCAAACACGCTTTCGGCGATTTTGTCAAAGAAACAGTTTTACTACCCTATAAATTTACACTACTCTCAAACATTCTCCTGTTCCTCTTCTGGGGCTTCAAGTTTTACTACCCTATAAATTTACACTACTCTCAAACGATTATCTGTGCGTGTGCTGTCCGTATCTGGTTTTACTACCCTATAAATTTACACTACTCTCAAACCTCTTACGGAACTCATCTACACTTTGACGGTTTTACTACCCTATAAATTTACACTACTCTCAAACGAGCCGCTCCCATTTCGCGCATAGGTTGGCGTTTTACTACCCTATAAATTTACACTACTCTCAAACGTATGCTATACAGACTAACGGCGGGGCAAAGTTTTACTACCCTATAAATTTACACTACTCTCAAACTGCAATACAATACAAATGACAAACTAACAGGTTTTACTACCCTATAAATTTACACTACTCTCAAACCATCTCAGTAAGACCGAACGATTTCACCAAGTTTTACTACCCTATAAATTTACACTACTCTCAAACTTTACTCGACAAGTGGCACATCCGAAGCAAGTTTTACTACCCTATAAATTTACACTACTCTCAAACAATCTTTATCAGTGCTTGTGCATCTTCTTCGTTTTACTACCCTATAAATTTACACTACTCTCAAACAAAGTTAAACTTACAGCAGTTTATCATCCGGTTTTACTACCCTATAAATTTACACTACTCTCAAACAAGGAGCGCACCTATTTGAAAACGGAAATAGTTTTACTACCCTATAAATTTACACTACTCTCAAACGTACATAGCGCCGTAACATTTCATTATCAGTTTTACTACCCTATAAATTTACACTACTCTCAAACAGAAAGACCGACACAGAACGCAGAGGAACGGTTTTACTACCCTATAAATTTACACTACTCTCAAACAGTGGTATGACATTGTTTTAAAGTGGCATGGTTTTACTACCCTATAAATTTACACTACTCTCAAACTGTAGTTCTTGACGTGGGCGAGGTCGATAAGTTTTACTACCCTATAAATTTACACTACTCTCAAACAAAAATTTGCCAGTACTGCAACCAACAAATGTTTTACTACCCTATAAATTTACACTACTCTCAAACTCAAGCGCCTGTTCTCTCGTTATATTGCTTGTTTTACTACCCTATAAATTTACACTACTCTCAAACCAACTGAACGTATATTGAGGAATTGCCAATGTTTTACTACCCTATAAATTTACACTACTCTCAAACGTGGAAAGCGTGGGCTTGCGAAACTGATAGGTTTTACTACCCTATAAATTTACACTACTCTCAAACATGAGTATTATATACATAACGATTCTGTTAGTTTTACTACCCTATAAATTTACACTACTCTCAAACCTATTATCAAGTATAAGGCGCCCCCGAGGGGTTTTACTACCCTATAAATTTACACTACTCTCAAACAGGTGAATAATCTTTATAATCAGAACTAACGTTTTACTACCCTATAAATTTACACTACTCTCAAACTGCTTGACAGCTCAGATGTAGAGGAGAGTTGTTTTACTACCCTATAAATTTACACTACTCTCAAACAGCAGCTCGTTATAAACTCATGAAGCATAGGTTTTACTACCCTATAAATTTACACTACTCTCAAACTACATAAGCCATTTAAATATCTCCTTTTTAGTTTTACTACCCTATAAATTTACACTACTCTCAAACGTCAGCATGTATCGATGCATTTCCGCAAGTTTTACTACCCTATAAATTTACACTACTCTCAAACACGTTCCGGAGCTGTTCATAATATCTGTTCGTTTTACTACCCTATAAATTTACACTACTCTCAAACACTCACCGGCTCTTAAATCATTGATACGGAGTTTTACTACCCTATAAATTTACACTACTCTCAAACTATGACGCTTTTTTATCTGATGGACACGATGTTTTACTACCCTATAAATTTACACTACTCTCAAACCCGCCTTGAGCGGTGCCGTCCCCACCTAGGTTTTACTACCCTATAAATTTACACTACTCTCAAACACGACGGCAGTAACAAGGCGATTTGCTTTGGTTTTACTACCCTATAAATTTACACTACTCTCAAACCTACAGTCGCTGAGATGTTAACGAGATAATGTTTTACTACCCTATAAATTTACACTACTCTCAAACGGCGTTATCCGTATCAATGTTCCTGATGAGGTTTTACTACCCTATAAATTTACACTACTCTCAAACATATTGGAACTCACAACACCGCCTGCATCGGTTTTACTACCCTATAAATTTACACTACTCTCAAACTAAGTGAGTATGCGATGTTAAAAGATTTGCGTTTTACTACCCTATAAATTTACACTACTCTCAAACAAGATCACCACGAGCGGCACAAAGAGCAGGGTTTTACTACCCTATAAATTTACACTACTCTCAAACACCGGTGACAACCCATATCAGAGAAGCTTGGTTTTACTACCCTATAAATTTACACTACTCTCAAACTAAACGATTATTATCAAAGTTACTATAAGCGTTTTACTACCCTATAAATTTACACTACTCTCAAACGCAAGCTCCGCGCGAAGTCCTACGGGCAGTGTTTTACTACCCTATAAATTTACACTACTCTCAAACATGTCAAATGAAAGGAGATATATGAAAAAGGTTTTACTACCCTATAAATTTACACTACTCTCAAACTATTAATCTCCGACAAATCCACACTAAAATGTTTTACTACCCTATAAATTTACACTACTCTCAAACCATCGTTTGCTCCTTTCCATCCGTTTTCCTGTTTTACTACCCTATAAATTTACACTACTCTCAAACGTGCGAACTATGACCCCGATGAAGGGTCAAGTTTTACTACCCTATAAATTTACACTACTCTCAAACCGATGATGTAGCACAAGTCTTAAACGCTTCGTTTTACTACCCTATAAATTTACACTACTCTCAAACATGTCAACTGAAAGGGGAAGAATGAAAAGGGTTTTACTACCCTATAAATTTACACTACTCTCAAACCTTCCACCCGCACATACACGCAATTTTTGCGTTTTACTACCCTATAAATTTACACTACTCTCAAACTACCGAGCTGTGTTAAGGCTTCATTCCATAGTTTTACTACCCTATAAATTTACACTACTCTCAAACTCAAATACCCACATGCAATATCATTAAGGTGTTTTACTACCCTATAAATTTACACTACTCTCAAACATGTTGCACCGAACTCCGATGTCTGGATATGTTTTACTACCCTATAAATTTACACTACTCTCAAACCATGTCTAGCGGGCGACTACAATGTATGTAGTTTTACTACCCTATAAATTTACACTACTCTCAAACATAAAGGTCCGCAGTATATTAGTATCGGTTGTTTTACTACCCTATAAATTTACACTACTCTCAAACATATGAAAAATATGATAATGCCGTAAAATTGTTTTACTACCCTATAAATTTACACTACTCTCAAACCTCAAATTTGGAAAAGCGACACTACTCGCCGTGTATCTACAAGGTAGAAACTATCATTATAATATCACATTTTCTATTATGCGTCAATTATATAACGCACAAATCATCATCAATAACTACTCTTTTTTCGAATCTCGTTTTTCCCTTGTCGGACGATTCGATACACAAGAGTGGTATTCCGTGCTCAATAACAGATTCAAACAGCTTTTCTGCTTTTTGCAAAGAAAGACAGCTGCGAAGATTCACGCATATAAACACCGTTTTACCGGCATACTCGGTCATTGCAAGGAAAAACTCCAAAAGCTTTTCCTCCAAAGTATCATAGCTGTCCACAAATTTAAGTCCGAACATTTTTAACAAAGGCGTAACATCGCATATCTCATCCGTAACAAATTCACCTTCTGCATACTGTGCCAGCTCAGAAATGTACCTCTCTGTCGCAGACAGCATTTCGTTTGTTCTGATAAACATATCTTCGTTAACAGAGCATTTTTTCAAATGCGCATACAATTTGGAAATGAGCTCCTTACGGTTCATTTCAAACGGCACAAATTCAGTTATCATCGTTGCTTGTTTCGCAAATGATATTAGTTTTGCGTTGCACGATATAACAGAAAATCCTGTTCCTCCTTCTATTTGATCGTTTATATCATTCAGCACCGTGTAAAAGAAATCCGGATGTTCAATTATCAACGTCAGGACTTTATCCTCCGAGTCAACATATAATTCAATTTGCGAATAGGCAAACGTCATAAAATCACCAGCCTTTCGTCGCTGTCTATAACATCGGATACAAATTCGCCTGTAATATATTCCATATCCGCAAATTGTTTTTCCGTTATACACAGCAAAGACACAATACCCGCCGGAGGACTGTTACGTTTGATTCCGTCGGATATCAGTCTTGCCGCTGTGCGATTCAATGCCATACGGCAGTAAACCGATTCCTGAAACATCATAAAACCGCTTTTGATCAGATATTTTCTGAATTTTGTGTATTCCCGGCGTTCCTCTGTGGTCGTAACCGGCAAATCAAAAAGTACAAGTAATCTCATATATCTGTAACTCATTTTATCTCCGTTTTTATATCCCGAACACGATAGAATCTTATCAGCGAAACATCGTTCTCCTCTATTGCGTCAAATACACTTCTGCAATAAATTTTAACGGCATTTGTAACATACTGCTCAGTATTATTGATTATTACGCTTTCATTCAATATTCCTATAATCTCACGTTTCTGCTCTGAGGTAAAAATGCGATAGTTCTTTTCTCTGACAAAACGATCTATCAGTGTTCTGAACGGCTCCATCAGATCAGAGGCAAGATTAAAATTATTGAACATATTATCGTGGAACAATCCGAGCTGTGTAATATATCCGTTAGATGTAATCTCACGATTGAATGCGGAAAGTATTATGCTGTATCCGTAGTTGAGTGCGGAATTAATTACATTATCAGCGTTTCTTGAAAACTCTTTTCCGAAAAGCGCATTGAAATATACTTTTGCGGCATGACCCTCCCTGTTGGTTTCATCGCCGAGTTCAATCTCGTCTATATATCCCTTAAGCATCCCTGCTTCTTTTTCATGACCGAATTCCTGAAGAACACGAGCCTGATTGCGTATTTTTTCGCTGACTATGCTTGTCCATATATACGCTTTGACATCTTCGTCCCACTTCACCTGTTCACGCACCCTTGCCGTACAGTTATGGCAGCCGTATAAAGGCAGCATTTCGCACGATGGATTGTGCTTCTCATCACAAAATATCAATTTCACCTTGCGATTTGCAAGCTCGTTGATAAGACTTGCGGTTATCGATACCGCACAATTCTCAATTATAAGCACCGATACTTCATCCAATAATACACGCTTGATATTTTCTTCACTTCTCACGACCATGAAGCCAAGCTTCTTATCGAGCTTGGCTCTTCCGGTCACAATTACAGTCCTCCAGCTCATAGCTCAAGTAAGTTGTCAGACTTCTTTTCATACAAGCCTGTCGGTGACTGGTCAATGATTCTGATGTCACTATATTTAGTGTTCTTTAATATAGCGGACATTCTTTCAGTATGAAAGTTGTCAACACCACCAACCGGTTTCAGATTACACTTGTCAACTCGTCCTGTTTTTAAAACATCCACAAGTAACAGCAAAGTTTTCATCTGTTCTATAATAGACAGCTCTGCAAACTTATCTCTTCCTTCTTCCATCTTTTTTCCGGCTTCCGCAAGCTTGTTTATTTTGCTGAAAGGCTCAGAAATACACTTTTTAGCTATCTCATCGTACACTTTAAGATTTGATAAAACGTCAAAAGCCTCTCCGGGCTTGAATTTATTGCCTTTATCGCTTTTATCGATATACGATGATACAGCTTTAATGTAATCAGATGTATCCTTTGAATATATTGCAGCCATTGCTGATGAAATAGTAAAATAATGATAACTATCTTTTGAACGTATATTCACACGATAACCGTCAAACTCAAACAGCGTGTTAATTTTTATTGGTCTTCTTTTCAGCGGAAACGATATATCATCGATTGATATTTTTGCAATATTTTTAGCCGGCAATGCGTTTTTAAGTACAGAATATGCGTATTCGCTTGCGAAACTGTCATCAGAGAAATAACGCTTTTCACATAATAATTCTACCGGAATGATAACCGCTCCGACTCCTGTACATTTGATTAAAGAAAAGCATGAAATACTCTTGCTGTTATACCCTCCGTATTTCACAGGGTCAAGATTTTTCTTCCGGTACGCAAGATCCGGATTGCCTGCTTTTTTAGGCTGCTGATCAAATAATTCTCCCTTTCTCTTATAGCAATAACGTACATATCTCACACTGTTTTTGCTCATCATACGCTTAACCGTATCAAAATCCGTTTCAGGATTCCATGCCGTTTCACCGTTTCTTGAAACCTTATGCTTAAGCGTTTCCTTGACCTTGATCGTATAATGCTTGTCGGCATTTTTAACAAAGTTCATAGGGTTGGAAGTAAACTTGACATCATGGACATTACCGATAACAATATTCAGATAAGCGTCCTTAGCATGATGCAGGTCGTTTATCTCTCTGCATTTCAGCATATCAAAATCATGTCTGAACTCCGAAACCTGTCCTGCTTTTACATAAACAATCTTACTGTCGGGGAACATTTCTTTAAGCAGCGTTGCAACAGCCTTTGTTGACTGTCTTGTTTCAACAAGCTGACGTTCAATAAATCCTGCGAGCTCATCTTCTGTAAACGGCGTTGAACGTGTCAATCTCTCATATTTTACCTTGTCTGCCGGATTTTTAGGATCACGATAAAACAGATTTTTCCAAAGCGGATGCATTTTATTTCTTATCTCAGCTTTTATCGGATAATCGTCCGACTTCTCACCGTTAAGCTGTGATTTTACAAGCACCTTGTTATGAAGCGAATCATCATTTATTTTGCTCTGAGGAAAGATATGATCAATATCGTAGCAATGATTATCGCCAAGACGACTGAAATCTATAGCCTCACCGGAATACATACATTTTCCAAACTGGATAAAATAAAGATAGTACTTCTCTCTTCTGAGCTGTTCATCGGAAAGGCTGCCAAGCTGCGATCTCAGATGCGATATATCTTCATCACTGACAAATGCTTTTGCAGAATCATACAGCTTCTCGATCTGTTCTCTTCTTGATGAAGTACGCTTTCCTTTTTCTTCTGGCTTGCCGCCTCTTGCCATCTCTACGAAAATCTTATCCGGATCCTTCTTTGTTATCTTTCGAAGCTCCTTAACTATCTCCATTGTTCTGATAATAGCTCTGGATACCGACGGAGATACATACATTTCACGAAGAGTCTGTGCGATGCTGCCCGTAGGATTGATCATATAGTACTTTTTGTTTTCTTCTTCTATAAAGCTCTTGTAGCCGTATGAATCTGACAGAATCTGCATTAGGTTGATGTTCTCAGCCCACATAAAATCAATAATGCTTCTGCCACCGATCTCACCGGTATTCGTATCAAGCTCATAACAGCCTGTAAGCAGTTTAGCTGATAATCTGCCATAGTCCTTATACGAAAGACGACTTATATATCTGATATCCTCTGCGGGTAAATCGGAATACTCGGCCTTTAGCCATGAAACAAGTCTCGGCTTATCTGTAGTAACGGTAATACGCTCAATTATTCTCTCAACATCGTTTTCTGAAAGAGATCCGTTCTCGAGCAGCCTTCTGAAATCAAGATATGACTTAAGCGAAGACTTTATGTTAATATCAACTCCGCTTAACGAATCACCTTTTTCTTCGCTGAATGCACCTTTTCGCTTAAGTAATTCCGTGATTTTCTTGACCGTCACTCTTGACGTTTTCATAAACAGCTCATTGAATATATCCTGCTTCAACTCCGGTGAAATCTTTTCACCGTTGACTTTGATATTATTTATCTCATTCAAAACAGTATATTTGCTATACAGCAACGAGTATTTAGGAAGGACATCTTCACCGGCAAGATATGTGCATTTGCAGGTCATTCTTCTGATAAATCCATCTTCGGATTTATCGAAATCAACCATGTTTTCAAAATTCCACGGATATATTCTTCCTTCAGCCTTGCGTACTATCCACACATTGTCGGTTTCATTTCTTTTTACCAAAGGTCCCACAAAATAAGGTATTCTGAATTTCATAAGCGTAAGAATCTTTTGCTTTACAGAAATACCATCCTCCGTCTTGTTGAGAAAATCAAGATAAGCCGATGCTTTATCAAGTATCATGCTCAGCTCATGATAATATAACTGGTACGGAATAACACGGTTTTCGTCGGTAACCTGCTTTGGACAAAGTGTTTTGCTGTTGCACTTTTCAATCAGTTCATTATATACCGCCTCGTCGTCTGATTCGGGTTTGATTTTTTCGAGCTTGCTTTTGATATATTTGCAAAATTCTTCAGAATTTTTCTTTTTAAAGTTTGACGGAAGCTGCTTTAACTTGACATCTGTTACATTATATGAGTAGCTGACATAGTTCGGCTTTTCACCGGCTGTGCGGAATATTTCATCGTACTGAGCCCTGTCGAGATATTTACGGACTATGTACTTAAGTGCCTTAAGATCCGATTTATGCTGTTCGTATTCGCACACCTTGGCATCGGAAATTGTTTTTTGACCTTTCAATACATCAATAAGCAACGACCAGTCATACATTGCTTTTACGGCAGAAAGCAGAGGAACATCGGTATCTTCCATAGAAGAAGCCAGTAAATCAATAGTGTCTGCAAAATCCGCTTTTCCGACCTCTACAGTCTGTATATCAAGTTCATCATAAGACGGATTTCTGAACAGCTTGGCGAGATTTGTTTTTCCTCCCGATATAAACTTTATAAGAACATCAATATCTATCGGATATTCTTCGTCTTTATAGCAATCCGGTGTCTTTGTAGTTCCGAACAGCAGATTCTTGATTTCCCTCTCCTTTGCCGTTATGCCTATCTTCTTGCGGAGAATAACAGAAAACTCGTTCTTTACACTTTCAGAAAAAGGATTATCCTCTATATCGTTCGATTTAAACCAATCCGTAAATTCGCAATAAGAAGAATCAAAATCAAGAACTGCCTGTACATTGTTTTCGTCAGCACCGTTAAGGAAATGGCCTCTGTGTGCCACTATAAAAGCACAGGCAAGATAAACGAGCCTTACATCATGTGGCTTATTGCTTTCAGAAAGCTCTTTTATAAGATGATGAACGGTCGGATACATTTTAAAATAGTCACTGTCTTTAAAATCCGCGTCATCAAAGTATGTATTGACATTTTTGCTCGTTCTGTCTTCCGGATAAAGAGAGCTCTCCTTTAACCTCAAAAAGAAATCCGGATCGGTTTTCAGAATCTCTTTTGCAAACAGTTCACCGAGCAGTGCCACTCTTTGCTGTCTGCGGTCATATCTTCGTCTTTGCGTTCTGTGACCCCTGCGCTCCTCTGCAAGAGAGGCGGCTTCAAACAGGCTTACTCCCCACATTAAATTGTTCTTATATCTGAGCAGTTCATACTTTTCGTTTGTAGTCGACCAGCCTACCGAATCTGTGCCGATGTCAAGACCGTAATAAATTTTTGAATTTTCTTTAAAAGACATATTGACATTCCTCCATAAATGTGTTATTATATTGCCATAGGATTTTACTACCCTATAAATTTACACTACGAGTTCAAATAAAAATTATTTCAAATCGTACTTTTTAGTACATCACAAGTGTTGTGAATATTAACTCACCTTCGGGTGAGTTTTTTATTTACCCAAATAATCAATCGGTATGCTTATTTATATATAGTATCATATCACAACTGATGACAGATTTCAACATATTTTTTAAATAATTGACAAATAACTTTTCTGATTGATAAAAATTTTTGTCGAATTTGTTGAATATCACTTGTTATATATTAATATATCATACCACAGTGGATGTCCCATAAACAGTACATTTTAACAACTAAATGTAACCGCTTCCGAAAAGCAGATATTCCCGTTACGGCAAACTTTCGTTTCATCAGATTTGTTCTGCTCTTTTATCCGCATTACAACGAAAACAATAGCAAAAGTGCCGTAACGAAAAGCAAAGCCCTCGTCACAGCACCAAACAGCCGGCTTTCTAAAACCGACAGCGTCATAATTGCAACATCATAGTGTTCTGCTTTCCAAGCATTCCCCTTACTGTTGCCGAAAATATTGTCCTTTACAGCTTCTTCAAAACTGCCTGTCGCAAGATGTTTTCCCGAACACCGCCGTTACGCACATATCTCCGCCATTGATCTGTGCGAATACCTCGCCGTTCATCTTGTGCATTAGCTGTCGGCAGATGTAAAGCCCAAGTCCGCTTCCCTTCAGGTTTTCTGCGTTTGCGCCCCTCCAGAAGCTTTCAAAGATGTGTGGCAGATCCGTATCGGGAAGCGTACAGCCGCTATTCTTCACAGCAATAAGAATACAGCCCTCCTCTTCGGAAAAGCTGATTGAAATTTCCTTGCCGTCGCCGTATTTTATGGCGTTCTCCATTATATTCTGAACCACCTCGACGCTTCGGTCAAGATCTCCGCTTATAAGGCAATCACCATATTCTCCGACGAAAAAATCAGTCTTTATGAGCGACAATTTTTCGGTATAGTAAAGCTTGATTTTTGTTACAAGCTCCGACAGATAAAACTCGCCCATTGTTACATCAAGACTTAAAAATTCCTCTCTTGAAGCTGTGATGATTTCAGCAACATATCCCTCTATTTCATCGGCTTTGGCATTGATGTTTTCGGCAATTTCAAGCTGTTTTTCCTTATCGGTATACAGCCCCTTTGAGAGTGCTTTTGAATACAGCTTTATAGCCGACAAGGGAGTTTTTATGTCGTGCGACAGGGACAGCAAAAGCATTTTCTTCTCCCTTTGCAGATTTAATTCACGCTCTTTCTGCTGTTCCATATTCTCCCGGAGCATATCCACACCCCAGACAAATCGCCCGAAAAACCTGTTTTTCGCTTCCTTTATAGGTGCAGTAAGATTACCCTTTGAAAGCTCATAAGGAATATCAGAGAGCTTCTCAAACGGAGCGAGAATTTTTGCCCTTATGTAAACCATAACCGCAATGATTACCACAGACATTATGCTAAGGATTACGTTGACAACAATTATTGTTTCCGCCTTATCAACGCTTCCGTCAGCGGTATAATCAAAACGGTACAACTCGCCGTTTATCTCTCTGATAACATAGTCGCTGTGGGAATTGTAAAAGTCCTCGGCGTACTCGCTTACGCCCGTTACATATTTGCAATCTGAAATGTCATAAGCGTTCCCGTTTTCAATTTCGTTTACAAGCCTTGAAACCTCTACAAGATATGGTCTGCCGCCGGTGTTATCCTTAAGAAGTATCGCATTTGCTGTAACAAAAACCGTAATTATAACCGCCACCGCTAAGGCGAAAATTTTGTTAAATGCTTTCATATTTGTAGCCTACTCCCCATACCGTCTGTATATGCTTCGGATTTTTCGGATCGTCCTCGATTTTCTGACGAAGCCGCTTTATATGCACTGTGAGAGTCTGCTGTTCCGAAAAGCTGTCACTGCCCCAGATCTGATTAAATAGATACTCCTTTGTAAGAATCCTGCCCTTATTTTCGATAAGCAATACCAGTAATTCAAATTCCTTTACAGTCATTTCAATAGGTATGTCGTTTCTGCATACCGTTCTGCTCACCTTATTGACACGAATATCCCCGTCGATAAGCTCATCAACAGCGTACCGACGCTTGAAAATACCTGCAATTTTTGCAAGCATTATGTCAATGTCATACGGCTTTTCAATGTAATCGTCAGCACCAAGAATAAGCCCGTTCAGCTTATCCTCCTTGTCGACCTTTGCACTTACGATAAGTATGGGCGTGTCGCTTTCTTCACGGATTTTTCTGCACACCGCAAAGCCGTCAATTCCGGGTAGCATTATGTCAAGCACAATAAGCCTTGCGCCGTATTTTTCATACAGCGACAAGGCTTTTTCACCTGTTTTGGCAACAGATACCGTGTAGTTTTCCGCACGGAGAAAATCACACAGTATATCGGCAAGTTCTTCGTTGTCTTCAACAATTAAAATATCGGTCATATTACCACCCTAATTCAAGTAACCGGTTATTCAGCGCACGTTCACGCTCTCTCACCTGAGAATTGCTTTCACATCTGCCGAGATTATATTCGTCCCTGATATTGCCGTCAACTATATACATAACTCTTGTGCATTTTGCCGCAACCTTAACATCGTGAGTTACAAGCATAACTGTCGTACCGTCGGCGTTTAGCTTTGCAAGCTCTTCCATAACTTCGTCAGACGATGTACGGTTGAGTGCGCCTGTCGGTTCGTCGGCAAAAATCATTTTCGGATTATTGATCATACTGCGGCAGATGCAGGCACGCTGAAGCTGTCCGCCCGAAACCTCGTTAATGTCGTTGTCGGCGATTTCGATAATGCCCAGCTTACGCATTAAATCCTGCCCACGCCGAACGATTTCTTTTCGTGTTTCGGTATTCTTATTCGATTGTACCGCAGGGAGTATGATATTGTCAAGTACCGTTAAGTTTTTCAGCATATACATCTGCTGAAAGATAAATCCCATTTCGTCAAGTCTTAAATCGGCAAGCTCCCTTTCACCCATTTTTGCGATATTTCTGCCACAGAACAGCACCTCGCCTGCGGTGATGCCGTCCATACCCGAAACAGCGTAGAGAAGAGTTGACTTACCCGAGCCTGACGGTCCCATAACGGCTACCATCTCGCCCTCCTCTACAGTAAAGCTGACATTTTTAAGCACATTGTTCTGGCGCTTGTTTACGATATATGTTTTGCACAGGTCTTTTACTTCTAAGATGTTCATAACGGTTTCCTTTCTTATTCTATATTGGCTGTGTCTGAGGACTTGATTTTTCTTGTGTAAAGCGAAGTGAGAAATGCTGAAATAATTGTTACAGTAAAAATAATTGTCGGATAAATCAGGAATATCTGCAACGGGTCAATGTTAAACTTGATTTTTGTTGCGCCCATCATTCCGTAAATGGGTGTAATGCAAAGTTCTGTCATAGGTATTGAAGCTGCTGCCGCTAAAATTGCTGCTGCAAGAGCAACTATTCCGAAACGCAGGGTGTTCCAGCTGATTATAGTTCCGTTCTGAAAACCGATAGCCTTTAAAAGGGCAGTCTGACTTTTTTCATCGGAAATAAAGGAGCGTTCAACAAGAACTGTAACAAGAATTACCACAACAATCGTTATTGCCAAAAGCAGAACCTGAACGGCCTCCATTGTGGGAACAACCGATACACAGTCTATACAGTATTCAGTTGCATTCATTACATCTTCAACATCCAGAAGCTCCTTGATTTTTTCCTTTCGGCTTTCGATTTCACTTTCAGAGGGGTTGTCGGTAAAGTCCACCTGATACTGTCTGATACTTGAAACACAGCTCATATCGGTGGGCGCACCATCGTGAAGACGGATAAGCTCGCCGAGATTGTTCATCGTCTGAAAATACGCTGTTACTATACAGTCGATTTTTTCAGTTCCGAAATCAATTGTCACAGTATCGCCAATTTCGGCACCAAGCATTTCCGAAATCTTGGGTGTCACGGCAATCTCATTCCTGTTCTGCGGAGCAGAGCCTTCAAGATAATCGTATTCACCTACGGGGATATTCAGGCTTTGTGCACAGCTTACAGCATATTCATTTCCCATAGCTATAACCTTGTATTTATACTGTATATCAACGCTTACATTACAAGGCATACCATCGTCTGAAATTTTATCGGAAAGATTATTCAGCCCATCTGACAAGCTTTCCTTATCGCCTGTATTCATAAACTTCATTACACCGTCTACATCGTTTATGTAAAGGTTGCTTTCTGTTCCGAAGGTTGTAATAAGATTCGGACTTTTCATAGTTGCAACCATGTTGACCAGCATAAGCACAAAAAGTGTGCAGAGGAAGAACGAAATTATAATCGTCATAAAGCGTTTTGGTGCGCTTAAAACATCGTTTAACGCCATATATACAGAGGGTTTTAAACTTGTTTTTCCTATCCGCAGAAAGCTCTTTTTTCCAAAACGTTCACCTGTCTGTCCCGAGCGAATTGCGTCAATAGGTGTAAGCTTTTTAACCTTGCTTGTGCACCCGTAAGCGAACAGAAGAATTATAATCACAGTGCCGACTGCACTGATAATATTTATAAGGAAGCCTGCGTCATTTCCAAGCACCATATTTTCGCTTACAGACATAATCAGCATATTTCCGAAGGGAATACTTGCGAAAAATCCGATAATTCCGCCGATTACCGACATCATAAGATACTTTACTATGTAAAGCCCCCTGATTTTGTGATTTTTAATACCGATAGCCTTCATAACGCCGATTTCTCTGTATTCTTCGGCAATCGTAAAGCCGATAGAAAAGCGGAGTACCACGAAAGAAACAATTATAAGACATACGCTTAAAATGAGTATGATAAACGCTACAATCATTTCCATTACATAGCACATTTTAAGAGTATCTCTTGTGCCTGTAAAGGCAATTCCGGGGATATCGGCAATAGCTGAGGTTGTTGCTTTGACATCATCGGTTTCGATGTAGATAACCTCGCCCAGATAATGTGCATTTATCATTTCATCCGCAAGGAATGTGTCATAATCAGCCTGATTGAGCAAAAAGCGTGTATTGCCCATAAAATCAGAGCCTAAAAAAGCGTCCTTTACTTTTCCTGCAATTTTCAGTTCCTTTTCCACATCGCCCAATTTTATGCGGATATAATCGCCTACCTTGAAACCGTTGTTTTCTATAAATTTACCCGTAATCAGAACCTCGCCCTGATTTACAGCGGAAACGGACTTGTTCGCCGTATCAAAGAATTTGAGCTTTGCATCAGATATTGATTGAAACATCGCAGTGTTTTTGGTTTCAACCTCTGCGCCGTCAAGGTGTGAAACGCTGTCCTGTGAGCCGAAAATACAGGTTTCGATTTTGTAGCCGTTTACACAATCGGCTTTGTCGAGTATGCCGTCGGCATATCCTGTGGACTCATTACCCATTGTAATAACAACAAAATCACCGATTTCTGCCTTGTCAAGATAATAATCCGTGCCGTTCATAACGGTAAATACGTTGTTCAGACCACTTGCCACAAACATCGTCGCAAGTATAATAAACACCAGCAGTATCATATTCATGGTTTTTTTGCTTTTAAGGTCTTTTTTCAGTATGTTTAAATACATTTCCTAGCTCCTTTTATCGTTGTGATTACATTGTAGCATAGAAATTATTAAATAATCCTTAAATCCTGTTTTATGTCGGAATTTATTTTATCATATTTTGGTTGGTTGCGCAATCCGGCAACAAAATGCAATAGACAGACATTACAATTTATATAATATCCGCCTAATACGAGAGCTTAATATTCACGGCTTGTTTGTCCGTGTATTTTAAGCTGTTAAAAGGCTTGATGAGCAGTGAACGTGAACGCTTGAAATACTTTCTCATGCTGTCATCAAGTGATTGCTGAGCATTTTTGCAAATATTTCTTGAATTACTAAGTTTTATATGATACAATTTATTTAAGAACCAACGCACTGCTCCTAAATCGAAATTCGGAGGTACTTACTATGATAGAGGAAGTGAATGAAAAAGATATTTGCGAATGTGTAAATGTAATCAGAGTCAGCTTTGCCACAGTTGCTGACGAGTTTGGCTTTACCGCTGAAAATGCACCTAAATTCACAGCATTCGCAACGACGGAAGAAAGATTAAAGTGGCATTTATTCGGCGAGCATAGACGTATGTATGCCTTTTGGGATAACGGGAAAATTGTTGGCTACTATTCATTGCTATTGCAGAGTAATAATGAGTGTGAGTTAAATAATTTATGTGTACTTCCGACATACAGACACAGAAAAATCGGTCAAGAGCTGTTATTTCATGCCTTTAATACTGCCAAAAAAACAAATTGCGTAAAAATCAACATCGGAATAGTCGAGGAAAACAAAAAATTAAAAAATTGGTATGAGCAATTCGGATTTACACATACAGGAACCAAAAAATATGATTTTTTCCCTTTTACCTGTGGGTATATGGAAAAGATTTTATAATTTTTTTCATTTATAAAACAGACTAACATAAAGGATTATGCTATAATAGTCTTGAACAAGTAGTTATTATTCCGGACAAAAAGGAAATGAGAGGTTTAGAGTATGTGCTTTATATGCGACAGAATTAAAATGATCAACAATGGTACGAATCCATACTTCGTTAAAGAATTACAAACGGGTTATGTAGTTATTGGTGATAATCAGCATTTTAAGGGCTACACATTATTTCTTTGCAAAGAACATAAAACAGAACTGTTTCAATTAAACCATTCGAAAAAGATTAAGTTTTTAGAGGAAATGTCCATAGTCGCCGAAGCAGTTTCAAACGCTTTTGGAGCAGAAAAAATGAACTATGAATTGTTAGGCAATGGCGATACACATCTGCACTGGCACCTATTCCCAAGAAAAAGCGGAGATATAGAAAACTATGGCAACAATGGAAAAGGACCTGTTTGGTGGTATCCTATGGAAAAAATGTACAATGATAATAACCGCCCTTCAAAGACAGAATTAGAAGATATGAAAGAAAAGTTACTGATAGAATTAGAAAAACTGTTGTAATCCTACTTCAAGTTTTTATGGAGTTGCAAAGCCTAAGCGTGAAGCGGATATTGATGAGGCTATGCCGATGGGAATTTAATTGGAAAAGCGGTTGAAAAAAGTGGGAATGCGTAGTATAATGAGTTTATAAGGGCAGTTAATCTGCCAGATAATCGGAATATGTATATGTTGGTAGATAACTCAGTTCCATTTCGTTGAAAGGTCGTGTGCTTATGTCTATAATTAATTGTGTCGGCAAAAGAATAAAACGGACAGTTGCGTTGTTGATTGCAGCAACATTACTTTGCAGTTTGACAGGCTGTGCCAAAGGACCAACAGGAAACAATAATTTAAGTTCTGACATCGATTCAAATAACGCTGATGAAACGGAATTTGATATAGAACGTGTCCGGAAAAGTTTCATTATAAAAGGGGTGCCCTTTGAATTGCCAAAGAGAATTGGCGATTTGGATGATGCGTGGACATACCAAAAGCGTGAAACGCATTATGTTGACGATACAGGATTGGCTGATTTTTATTTTAACGGAAAAGAAATGTTTGTAGCGGGAATCGGTGACTTTATAGAAGGACAGGAAGAGGATGGGTTTATTTACGATATTGCTCTTGAAACGGATGATTGCTCAATTGGGGGTATAACGCCAAATGTTTCAACAAAGGCTGATGTGCTGAAGAAATACGGAGAGCCGTCAAAAATAAATAATTTTGAGGATAGGGGCTTATATAGGTATATTTACGGCACTCAAGACAGCAATCAAAAACTATTTTTCATAGAGCATAGCCAAATGTTCACCGTGGTGTTTTATGCTGAAAATGATGTCGTACAAGGTGTAAGGGTAGTTTATAATACCTTGGACGAATAAAGGAAAATTAATTATAGTAAATTGCTTATTGACAAATTCCAATTCATCGCACTTTAATACAATAAAGGAGCAACCACTCACGGTCGCTCCTTTTCCTATATCCCCCGAGCCTCAAGGCTCTTTTTTTATGCCCATTTTCAAGGAGGCGACGCAGAATGTCCGAAAATTTCGTATTGAAAATAGGTCTTGAGGGCGAAAATGAGTTCAAGAAATCCCTCGCTGAGATAAACAATTCGTTCAAGGTTCTCGGTTCTGAAATGAAATCGGTGGATTCGTAGTTCGACAAGAACGACAAATCCACAGAAGCCCTAACCGCTCGCAGCGAGGTTCTGAACAAGGAAATCGACAGTCAGAAGCAGAAAATCGAAACGCATCGTTCTGCTCTTGCCAATGCGGCAGAGTCTTTCGGTGGGAACGACCGCCGCACTCAAAGCCGGCAGAAACAGCTGAACAATGCGCAGGCGGCTCTGAACGGCATGGAGCGTGAACTGAATTTCAACAACACCGCCCTTGAAAAGGCTGACAAGGGCTTTGACGAGGCCGGAGATGGAACAGGATTTCTTATTCTTTCTCATTGATTTGTTGTCCTTTCTTTTCAAGCGAGTGCTTGACAATTGAAAAAAAGCGTGTATAATATAATTAAACATGTTTAATAAGGTGAGGTGATACAATGTCAGATAAAATAAAGCGTGACCTTGAAGCAACAAGAAATGCTCTTTTAAATTCAACTGCAAAACTTATGACGGATTGCAGTGAACCTTCGGAAGTTACATCTCGAGCTATTGCAAAAGAAAGCGGAGTAAATCTTGCAATGATTAATTATTGCTTTGGTTCACGAGAGGGTTTGCTTTATGAGGTGTTTCGAAAGCTTTTGTCAGATGTTCAGAAACACGATACGGAATTTATAAAGATTATGTCATCGGGAATGTCGCCTAAACAGAAGCTCACTGAATTGCATTTTAAAATGATGAGGCTTATGATTGCAAATTACAACTATTCGCAAGCGGTGACAAAATATATATTGTTCAATCGCAATGATGATTTTGGTATGGAAAGCCTACCATTTATTGTAGAACATTTTAACGGAAGAAAAACCATAGAAGATTGCAGATTGATTGCGTTTGAGCTGACAAGTATACACGAACTTTCAGTTCTGCGTTATGAGACAATAAAAAGCTCCTGTAATATCGACCTCACCGATGATGAAACACTTAAATGGTATATTTGTCAGAATATAAACAGATTTTTAGATTAGGAGAAATTAATATGTCAAACAAGAAAGCACTTATAGTTGTAGATATGCAGAACGATTATCTTTGGAATAGAAGAAAAAAGATGTTTTCCTATAACACTCCCGAACTTGTAAACGCTGTCAATAGTCTTATTAGCGAGTTCAGTGAACGGGGTGATGATGTGATTTATGTTGGGCAAGTATTCCCCAATATTATCACAAATAAATGGTTTATAGGCTTTTCTATAAAAGGTACATCTGGTGCTGAAATTTATCCTGATGTGGATATCGTATCTGATAATTACTTTGAAAAAAATCTGCCTAATAGTTTTACTTTGCGAAGCTTCAAAAGCTTTGTGACTACAAAAGAATATTCGGAAATCACAGTATGCGGACTTGACCTTTGCGGTTGTGTGGGAGCAACTGCAAAGGGGGCCATTAAAACAGGAATGGCTGTAAAGCTTTCAGAAGCAGCTACGGGGTGTCGCTTCGGAAAAGAAAAAGCAAATAGAATGAAAAAAGATTTGATTTCATTGGGTGTCAAAATTATTAAATAGATATAAAAGTGAGCCGTTTTAAGCCTGTGACGGGTCATTCTTCGGCAAATCTCAAATACAGCTGCCACAAGCAAAAGTTCAGCCACTTTTCTCATTCCTTTCAATTTTCCATATCATAACAGCAGCTTCATTCCCATATCGTGTTCAAAGCCTGCAAAGGTGGAGTTCATCAGCGTATAAACAGAGTTGAACAGCGAAGTTGTCAGGAAGCGGTCTATCCTGCTTATCATGTCGGGGTAATTCAGAAGGCTGTGCAGAACATACTGAACGTGTTCAAAGGTTATCTTTCTGTAAGCAGCTTTCGCCGTTTCCTCGGACACACGTTTCCCCTCGGATATTACAGTCCGTTCTCCGCATAGAACGTCCACCATCAAATCCTTAATTTCCTCAACCATTTTTACAACTGCATCGTCCTTGAAAGACATAAGGCAGTCATAGTCGATCTGCTTCTTTACCGCTTCCTCTACTGCGTTTCTGTCTATCCCGTCAATCAATCCGTCATTTTCAACTGCTCCGGGCGCCCGCTTAACGTTTCATAAAATTTTGTTGGCTTCAAACCGTTCGCTTTGCAGTATTCGGATATTGAAATGTATTGGCTGTTTTTTCGCATTGTGGTGTTTTCCTTTCAAACATTCAGGTATTTGCTTGTAAATTTTCTTATGATATGATATAATTATTTAAACTCAAAACGCTTTCAGGTGGTGCTATGAATCATTACTTCAATAATATAGATATACCGTTCAGTATAGGCGGCTGCAATTTTCACGCTGTTAATATAATTTCATCGTCCATTGATACAGACATTCCTCTTCACACCCACGGAGTGAACTGCTATGAGATACATTTTATTTCAAACGGCTGTGGCAGGCTCATTGCTGATGGCAATGAATATGATATAAGCACAAACATACTCTATGTCACAGGTCCGCTCTGCGACCATGCCCAGCTTACAGATAAAACCTCGCCTATGTATGAATGGTGCATTTACCTGCGTGCTGAACAGAATAACAGCGAAAGATCCGACATTTTAATTGACCAATTTCTTTCGCATAATTTTTGGATAGGTAAGGACGATCAGAATATTCTTCCGATATTTGAAAGACTTTTCTCGGAGCTGAAAAGCAAAAGTGCAGGCTATACAAATATGGCAAAACTCATATTGTCAGAAATTGTTGTTTCAGTGGCAAGAAATTATTTTGACAGTCCTGCCGAAACCGCACTCTCATCTTCCGATATATACGAACGTTCAAGCCTTATCATTGAGGAATATTTTTTGTACGAATACAGCTCGGCAAATCTCGACGAACTTTCACATCGGCTCGGGTTAAGCACAAGACAAACACAGCGGCTTATTGAAAAAAATTACGGCAGCACATTCAGCGAGAAGAAAGAGCAGGCAAGAATGTCCGCTGCCCGTCTGCTCCTTTCCGACGACTCATTGAGCCTTTCTGAAATATCCAAACGTCTCGGCTTCTCCTCACAGGAGTATTTCTCCTCGTCATTCAAAAAGTTTTACGGCATCTCACCATCTCACTTCAAAAATATAAAATTGTGACATTTATGATAGAAACAAGTCACTATATACTCTTGCCTTGTCAAAGGAAAACATATATAATAATGACAAAGCAAGGAGGTAATGCTTATGTACGATATGTCACCTTATCTTAAAAAGATAAATGAAGTCATTGAAAAAGGACCTTACAGCAATAACTGGCACTCTTTATCGGAATACGAAGTCCCTGAATGGTACAGAAAAGCCAAATTCGGCATATTCATTCATTGGGGTGTTTTCAGTGTCCCTGCTTTCGGAAATGAATGGTACTCACGCAATATGTATGTCAAGGACAGTCCCGAATACAAACATCACATTGATACCTATGGCAAGCATACCGATTTCGGCTACAAGGATTTTATCCCGATGTTCAAAGCAGAAAAATTTGATCCAAAGGAATGGGCAGAGCTTTTCAGAGCTTCGGGAGCAAAGTATGTTGTTCCCGTTGCAGAGCATCACGACGGATTTCAGATGTACAGGAGCGAAATCTCACACTGGAACGCTTACGAAATGGGGCCTCACCGTGACGTTCTCGGAGAACTGAAAAACAACTGCCGTGCGCTTGGAATTGAATTTGGTGCATCTTCCCACCGTGCAGAGCATTGGTTTTTTATGGACGGTGGAAAAAACTTCGACAGCGATATAAAAGAACCGCTCCAAAGGGGGGACTTATACTGGCCGTCAATGCCGTCGGCGGAATTACACGATATTTACAGCAAGCCAGAACCATCCGAGGAATATTTGCAGGACTGGCTTGTTCGCTGCTGCGAGCTCGTGGATAATTACCGTCCGAAAATAGTGTATTTTGACTGGTGGATACAGCACAGCTCATTCAAACAGTATCTGAAAAAATTTGCGGCATATTACTACAACCGTGCCACTGAATGGGGCAGTGATGCTGTCATTAACTATAAGCATGACAGCTTTTCGTTCGGCTCGGCAGTTCCCGATGTTGAGCGTGGTCAATTTGCTGAAAGGAAGCCTTTCTTCTGGCAAACAGATACTGCCGTTGCACTCAATTCATGGTGCTATACCGAAAACAATTCCTATCGTCCTGCCGAAGATATTATTTGCGATTTAGTGGATATTGTCAGCAAAAATGGCTGTCTGCTGCTGAATATCGGTCCTAAAGCAGACGGAACAATCCCCGATGAGGACAGGAATATTCTGCTTAACATCGGAAAATGGCTCAAAATCAATGGTGAAGCCATCTACGGCACAAAGCTCTGGAGAAAATCCGGTGAAGGGCCGACTGAAATACCGGAAGGACAGTTCACCGACGGAATAAAAAAGAATTTTACTCCGCAGGATATTCGCTTTACAACTGCAAACGGTTATCTTTATGCTATCGTACTGAGATCCTCCGAAAACGGAGATTATGTCATAAATTCTCTCGGAATACAGCCTGCATATCAGCGTGACAATTTCGGCGGAATCATCAAAAGCGTCACTGTTCTCGGTACAGATGAAAATCCGAATTGGGAAAGGCTGCCCGACGGAGTTCATATTAAAACAAATTATAAAAACAGCGGATACCCAATCGTTTTCAAGATCGACATTGATTAAATCTTATTACTTATCTATCACAGCACTTTAACAGGTGCTGTGATTTTTTGCCTAAATCATCTTCATCTGCATATCATATTCAAACCCTGCAAACGTTGAGTTTGTTAGCGTGTAAACCGAGTTGAACAAGAAACCGTCAGAAACCGGTCTATCCTACTTATCTTGTCGGGGTAATTCAGAAGGCTGTGCAGAACATACTGAACGTGTTCAAAGGTTATCTTTCTGTAAGCAGCTTTCGCCGTTTCCTCGGACACACGTTTCCCCTCGGATATTACAGTCCGTTCTCCGCATAGAACGTCCACCATCAAATCCTTAATTTCCTCAACCATTTTTACAACTGCATCGTCCTTGAAAGACATAAGGCAGTCATAGTCGATCTGCTTCTTTACCGCTTCCTCTACTGCGTTTCTGTCTATCCCGTCAATCAATCCATCGTTTTCAACACTTGGGGCAGCTCCGGGAGAAAAATTTTGCAAGTCTGCGCCCGATTGATTGATGGATTGAATATCAGTATAACTCATTTCAGTATTATTCTTATCAGTATTATTAGAGTCGGTTTTATCGACTTCTTGAAGTCGTTTTTTCCGATTTACAGAAGTCGGTATTTCCGACTTCTTGAAGTCTGTTTTACCGACTTCTTGAAATCTGTTTTCCCGACTTCTTGATGTCGGAGCATTATCATCAAGTCGTTCCTGCGGTTCGGAATGATTACTCGATTTTTCAGTTGAAGATTCCACACCATCATTTATAATGAAATTCTTTACATACAGTATGGAAGGCAAGCCCAGACCTCTACGCTTCTTCTTCACAAGCCCGATCCCGTTCTGTTCGTCAAGTTCCTTTAGGATATTGAGAGCCTTTTCGTGGCAAACTCCCATAATCTCCGCTATTTCATCAATAGGGAATATAATGTACACCCTGTTGTGAGCATCGATCCAGTTATTTTTCCTGCTAAGACTCATTCTTTCAAGCAAAAATCCGTACAATATCCTTGCATCATTGGACAGACTGCCGAAATGTTCCTTATCCGTAAACAACACCTTCGGCACTCGGACAAAAGAGAATTGCTCGGCTTCTGCACCGTAATAATAGTCAAATTCGGTTTTCATATCCTTACACCCTGCTTTTACAGTAAACATTACAAAACTTGATAGATTCATTGTAGATAAAGTCTTTTTCGTAAGTGTCAAATATCAGACTGCCGGAATATTCCTTGATATTCATAGTCAGTTTCCTTTCTTTTTGGAGCGATAAAACAAAAAGCTCCCTGTATTTACCATTTTCAGGCAAAAAATTAAAGCGACCATTGAATTGTCACAAGCCTTATAAAACAGGCTTAAATGACGTAGAATAGAGCTTTGCAAACGTTGCTCTCATTCCTATTCAATATGGTCACTTTAACGAAAGTTTGTGACATCGTTACCAAAAAGATTTTTTCGACAAGAGCCACATAACGGCAGAGTGTCAACGTTTCACACCGGTTGAACAAAAAAGATTTTTCCTGCATCAAGAAAAAAATATTTGAGTATTCTTTTCCCAAATTGTCCTTGGCAATCTTACGCTGTGAAACGCTGATGAAATTTTTTATCAAGTAGAACCGCTCACCATACTTCAGCAATAAGAATCTACGTGGTTTTATTATGAAAGATAATCTTCATCATCACTGGCATGAGCTTTACGGATCTCAACATCGATCAATTGCTTTAGGTTCTGGGATATGCTCAAATAAAGCAGCTCCGAATCATTAAAATCTCTGTTTTTCAAGGAACTTATCAGCATGTTTATCAGTTCCTGTACGATCCTAGACGGTTCAAACATATTCAGATCAGATAACTGCTTATCTGGTTTCAATTTCTCAATAGCATTCAATTCGCGTTTTGCTATATCTTCGTCCTCCCACACTAAATATCGCAAATGTGAGCAGATCAATTTTAAAAATCTACTGTCAAATGATTTAGCGTAAATGTCAACGTCCTTATTAGCCCCACTTTTATTGGTATATGAATAAACGCGATTGTTTAAGAATATTTCTGATACGCTTTCATAAATTATTTTGTAATTAGGAATATGCGAAGCAACGTTTTCCAGAAGCTCCATCACCATATCACTGCCTTTTACGATCTTTCTGACAAGCACCTCCCAATGCGCCTCCGTAGCATTGACCCAGAAATCACGCCAATCACTGTAGTGAAATGACGTGTCGCCTTTAAAATAATAACTTACAAGACTATGATAGACACTTTGGTTAATGTGTGGATTGTTGGAATGTGCATGACATGCCCTGCAATTATCAACAAATCTGATGTGAGAGCTGTAGGCGTATTTGTTATTGACTTTTGAATCTTCGTTTAGGTAACATTTGAGAAACGCCATTCCGCAGTCATGGTACAGCACATACAAGCGTGTAACATACAGTTCAAATGCCTCTCGAAATGAAGATGGGATCCTATTGATCATTATATCCGATTCGCCCAGGAAGACAAAGCTCCGATTACTTGTCAGCATTTTATTGTTCAAATCTCTTGCAGCACATTTTTCCAGAAGCTTAGGTACAGGAATTATTTTCTCCACTGCTCACACCTCCGGATCAGGATCAAAATCTCGCAGTTGCGGACCACCAAGATTGAACCAGATCATGAAATCCTGATTAATATTCAAATTGTTTCTTCTTATGTCCCTGTAATTTTTGATGCTCTCAGGAACAAATATTTTCTTCTGCCCGACGATGGCTGTTTTAGTCTTATTGTTATCGACTATCTCACTGTCAATCTCCGCAGACAGCTTGCCCGGACGGTTTCCTTCTTTGACGGATACACGAAAACGCCGCGGTATGCCTTTTTCTCCCTTCTTTTCGGGACCGCACAAGCAGATCAGGCGAACCGGACTTTCAGAAAAATATCGGTTCATATCCCATTGCTTTCCTTCAAAGGCGAAGGCATAAATATTCAGTATGAAATTCAAGGAACGAATGATAATGTCGTTATCTCCCGCTTTTGAAATCGCCGTTCTGCAGATCTCAGACATTTCAAACCATTCCTCATTTTTCAAAGCAGGATACTGTTCGGTCTCCAGCAGAAGATTACCGGTATAAGACATCCACTTTGCCTTAAAATACATAAGCAAGCAGCGATACGACATATCGTCTGGGGTGGGGAATTCGCTTTTCAGGACATTGATGATCTCTTCTGCGGCTGTTCTCAGATCCTTCTTTATATTGCGAAATACATCCTTGACGGATCCTTTGAAGCCAGTCGCATGATAATACTCAAAGTCATCGGCAGCATTTTCATTGAGAAAGAATATTCTACCAGACAAATCACAAGCATTGCTATCCTTGTCTATGCTTTTTCTGTCAAACAATTCGGGTTTTTTTTCCTTATATTTCAGCAGTAGCTTGACAAGAATCTGCTTTACAAGGAAGTATGCGTACGAGTCATTATTGGGGTTGCTGAAATATTCACGCAGTTCGGCGACACTTCTCTCATTGACTTTTTCATAGATCTTGTTGATATTGGAGAGCACGTTTACATAGTCATCGCTGTCATCAATTAGGCTTGATTCATTATAGAACAGCAGATCGATATACTCAAGCGTATCGGGGATCATATAATCATCGCAAAATTGAATGGATATCACATAATTCAGCCAGATGTCCAGCAGTAGGGTAAGAGAAAAGCTGTTGTTCTGCTTGGATTCTATGCCGTTTTTCACTGCAAACTCAAAATATCCCTCGAACTCATCAGACAGTTCTTTGATTTTTTCTTCGTCTCTTGTATCATCATATATCTTCATCTGCTGGAGCAGATTTCTGCATATTTCTCCGTAAAGCCTAGAAAGAGTCGGTTTTGCATGACACTGCTCTGCCGCGTCTTTCATTCTGCTGATAGCATCCTGCAGAAAATCAATGGTGTTATCTCTGCCGTTAGTTTCGATATAATCTCTGGTAAAATGACCCGAGATCAGCATAGCCTCCGGATTGCTTGACGCATACTTATTGAGGCACTCCACAATCTGCGGCCAGAATTCGGAATATTCTCTGTATTGTCCGCGAGACACGGATTGATCGTTTACCTTTCCGTATGAATTAGTTCCGAATGAACGCACAAAAGCCGCAACAGCTTGCGCTTCCTCATAGTTATCCCAGCGGCAAGTCTCGATAAGACACTTTACAACTTCGATCTCTTTGTACTTTCTATCCTTGCCGTAATTATAATCAAGATAAGCTATAGCCTCGCTGGGATGTCTGAATGAAACCGTGATATTACCGGTTGATGAATTGCTATCGTATTCCGCCATACTGTCGGTGCGCAGGATCCTGTTCAGCTTGTTATAGTCTCCGGTGTACTGTTTTCCTTCGGAAATGGCACGCATCAGCACAGACAGCGGTAATTTGATGGATTTTTTGAACTGATTTGCCACAGCGAGGATCAGGTTCATTTGACGAATCGCGTTGATCAAGGGAACGTTACGTTTTTGACGTTCAGAATCTATATCCATAAATTTCGATTGTACTGAAGAGCCAATACCGAGACTGAAAACAGTCTTTTTTACATCGTTGAAACTCTGCACATTCTTATCCTTAAATATTTTGAACAGGTCGTTTGAGACATTCTCGGAGGCCTTGGCTTCCTTGTACAAGCCTGCGTTAAGGACATTCCTGACCTTTTCCCATTCTGGTGAGTATTGATACTTTGCAAAATTGATGAGCTTTTCAAAAAGGTAATCATTGCTTGAATTTACACTTCCGCTTTGACTACGCCAGTTCTTGTTGATTTTATCCAAGAGAGCGTCAAGCGCTATTTTCGCCTTTTGTTCAAGCGTTGTATGCAGCGGTTTCAGTTCATTGAAGGCAACACCCTGTACAACAGAAGAATCGACATTAACAGATTCAAATAAATAGATACTGCCGATCAGAACGGCATTACACTCGTTAAGCTTGTTATACAGATCGATGTAATCAGTCTTTTTCTTGGTGCTGCTATAGTTATCCCATATAATTATAACATTTCTTATACGGTCTCCCTTGGTGGTCCGTTGAGCATAGACATAGTTCTTAATAAATTCTATCAGACTATCCTGCCAGTCGCTTTCACGGTTCGTAGGATCGCCGCTGATAAAAAGTACGATATACTTGTTGTTTTTTCCTTTAGCGATGCCACCCCTTGCCGATGCGGCATACCAGGCAAACCAACTGAGTGATGTAGTCTTACCACTGTTGGAATTTCCCTTCAAAAGTATGATCTCGCGCATTTTATTCTTAGATTTCAGCTGCTCTGACACGGTATTTTTCAGATAGTCTTCTACATCGCGCGGGACATGGAAACTCATTTTTTCCTTATTGTAGATGATATTAAAATAATTCCAACTTTTCTTATCACGCTGCTGAATAAAATCCGCAAAAGCCCTGTCCTTATTTTTGTCATCAAGTAAGTAAGGAGTAAAGATCTCATCTCTCATAAGAGTGATACCTATGCTGTTTAAGCGGGAACATTCCTTACGCGGGATCCATATCGTGTCGTTGTTCGGCAAGCTGATGCGAACCTCGTTCTCATAATTCTCTTCCTCGTCTTCCTCGTCCTCATCTGCAAGCCCGACCTCAGTAACGGCATCCTTCAGGCTCATTTCACACAAGACGATCTGACCGTTGTCAATATACTCCTCCAACAGCATCCAGTCATCTTCGTTCTTGCTCTTGCATATTTGCTCTGCCTTTTGCTTATCCATGCCGAATATATAGATACAGCCATTCGGAACTTTGTCAAAATTGCTAAGCAATCTGCCGATATCAAACCAGTCATCCTCCGTCAATCCGTCGATCACAAGATAACCCCATACAAATAGTATCTGATTAAAGATCATGTCGATGAACCCGGTCTTATTTTTCAGTTTCAAGAGGTTCTTTCTATTCTCCGGGATAGAATTTTCATCTCCAAAAAGAGAAATAAAATGAGGCTGTTGTTTATTGAAATATTTATAAAAATCCAAATTGCCTGTCAGTTCTTCTTGCGTCTGGATATTTAAGCTAAAATTGTTGCCTATACTGTTTTTGAACCAAAGATTATTAGGTGATGAAGAAAGAATAATATTCCACCTGAGTGAGAGTATCGCTCTCAGCCACGGCTGATATGAGGCATGCTCCGCAGCGGACACCATCGCCTTGCCCAAGGTATCGGGAGCCTTTTCCCAAAGACTGTTCAGACTCGGCGTTTCATTTTTGATATCCAACTGTTTCAGAACAGACGAATAGTACGGATCAACCTTAAAGTATTCCTGTCCAAGCAGCAAGGCCGACTTGCCATCTCTGATATCATAAAATAAGTTGTTAATCTGCTTAAGGCTTAATGACATAAAAATAAACCTCCCTGTCACATTAAAAATGTCCAATCAATTACTCTATAATTAAATTAGATCTATATCAATATGTTTGATCGTATAACAATAAACGTTAGCGCTAGCCAATGGATATAACGGAAAAACAAAATGTTTCAGCTTTTGACAACGCAATGATAGGCTTCTTCATTTACTAACGATTAAAATGAAACATTTAAAGAGTAAATAAGAAAGCCCTTGTCGCTCACTCCAAATGAGCCGTACGATACTTCAATCATCATTTAACATTGAGATTAACTTTTCTCCGTGTATATTATACATCATTATTAGGAAAAATGCAATCTGTTTTTTTAATAAAATAGACAACTTATTATTGGGCAATTGTTTATTTTATTGTGAAACGCTGAGGACAAAAATTTTCGACTTTAGTTAAAGCGGCTTTTCAGGTTCTCGTAAAAAGGCTATTTCGCAATGCTCATTATTATGCGGATTATTAAATGAATCTAATATATTATTTTTGCTTGGTTTTGCGCTTTTGAACAGCTTCAAATATTTCTCTCTCGATAATTGCCTCATGATCATTCTCAATGAAATACATCGACAACTCCCCATCGTTCTTACTACGCTTCCCAGTTAAGAAGTCCTCGGTAAAGCTCTTTTGCATAAGAACATCACCGACATACTTTTCATTGGAGAGGATTCGGTCGATTGTTGAAGTGCTCCAAACATCTTTGCCTGTCACGGTCTTAATTCCGTTTTCCTCAAGGAACTTCTTTATCCTACGAACACCAAAGCCTTTGAGATATAACTCGAATATTATTCTGACAATAACAGCTTCGGACTCAACAACGACAAGCCTACCATTTTCATCTTTATCGTATCCCAAGAACCGTGTACAGTTTAGGCATACTTTACCCTCGCGCATTCTTCCCCGAATACCCCACTTGATATTGTCGCTCATGTTCTTGCTTTCTTCCTGTGCAAATCCCGCGTAAATTCCCATCATTGTTCGCATCTCCTTATCAAAATTGTTTAGGTTTTCCTTCTCAAAATAGATTTTAACCCCTAAGTTGAAAAGTTCATATAACGTTCTTAACGTGTCTAGCATGTTTCTTCCGAAGCGGCTTATTGACTTTGTTAGAATAAGATCAATCTTCCCTTGTTTGCAAGCCTTGATCATCTGCATAAACTCGGGTCGCTTTTTCAGTTGCGTTCCCGATGCACGTTCGGCATAGATTTTCACAAGTTCCCAATCCTCATGCCCTGCAATGAGCTTCCCGTAATAGGAAATCTGTGTTTCAAGGCTTGATTCTTGTTCTTCGTGATTAGTGCTTATCCTGCAGTAAGCGGCTACTCTAAGTTTACCCATTCCTTATCCTCCAAACAAAAAACCGCAGGCTTTTTTTAACCTGCGGTTCGTTATTATGCAAAAGAAAAAGCTACATTATTTGTGCATTTTGCACTAAAAATGTAGCTTTCAACTTGTGATATTGTGACCAAATAGATTTTTACATCAATCGCTATGGGAACAGCCCATGACCTACAAGAGCGAAATCCAATTTGAAATGTGGTTTATCTCACCACCATTTATAGTATTGTCTACTTTCAAAATGCAATTCTCTAATACCTGCCTCTTTGCAAATGGATGACAATATTTTTAGAATTTCTTCTCTTGTAAGATTAAACCATTTTTCAAGTTCTCTATCATGGAAGCAATAAAACACTTCGTAATTATTATTATCAGATTTTGTAAACACATTTTCCTCTTCTGCTATTTTTAGTCTTCTACGAATAGAAATCAGCATATCTCCTATGTTATTGAGTTTATTCCTCCACATAGGATTATTAACTGCAGATTTCCCTTCTGACTGTTTTATTATTGCACCATCGCGAGTTCTAAGAATCCCGGTGTTGAGTGCGATGATAGTATCTTCAATTGCCTTATCAAAGTCCTCCATCCGACCTTCCTGATTAATATTGTCTTGGAAAGCCGGGCGGTCAAAACATTGAACAAAGAATTTAATAAGTGAAATATCATTATCTGTATTATGTATAGGAGCATCGGAACACACTTCGGTAATTGCATATTCTTCTGCTATCTGTTTCCATGCACTAAGCAACTCTATAGTAAATCGTCTTGTATCAGAGTCAATTAGTTTTGCACAATTTTGGCAAAGCCATATTCCATTATAAAATGATTTGCGTTCTTCAGTGGACATATTGGGATCAAATCTAGGACCGCCTTTTGCAGCTGCACAAATATGAGCAGCAACTCCTATATTGGTTATTTTAGTTGGGTCGTCATTAGCCCCACAAGTAAGTTTTCTACAGTTTGGATTGCTACATCTTCTACCAACTCTATTAGCAAGCAGTTCTTTTGTGGAACTTGAAAAATCGTCTCGATTATTGCCCATGATTGAGTTCCTCCACTTTCACATAATATGATAATCGCTATTTGCATTGTCTATAATGCAAGTACAAGTATAATACTTTTTAGATATTATTCAACTCCTTTTATGAATGTTAAAATCATAAACAAAAGATATGTTTGTCCGTAATTTCGCTTAAAAGGGAACTATGATTTATGTAACCTTATATCACAAAAACTTTAGGCTTAAATTACGACAGATGAATCATCTTTGTAAATTCAACCTTCTCACAGCACAATTTAAAAATCTATTTGGCATGTTCTACAAGCCACTTTAAAATATCATCGCTGCTTAACTGACCGGCTGCTACTCCAAATCCTAATTCTATAAGCTCATTCTGGGAGTATTGAAGTTCTATACCTTTCAGTTCAAGAAAAATCAGCGTGAAATGAATTCCAGTTCGTTTGTTTCCGTCCACAAATGAATGATTTAAAATGATAGATCGACACATCACCGCTACTTTTGATAGAAGTGCAGGGTATAGCTCCTTGCCGTCGAATGTTTGAAACAGAGCATTTAAAGCCGAATCAAGCAAGTCATTATCCCTTACGCCGTCCACCCCTCCTGTCATTTCAATCACCCTTGAGTGGACAGCTAAAATCTACTGTTCGGTAAGTCTTATCATTTGGCAAGCTCATTGTAAGCTTCAAGGTTTTTAGATATAAGCCTTTCCGAAATACGGGCTATTTCTTCATCCGAAGCAAGCTCCAGTTTTTCGGCTTCCGAAAACTCCATGATAACATACTTTTCGTTAGTAAGAATATTGTTAATTAACTGGCGACCCCAATTCAATTTATTTTCCAGAACTTAAAAAAGAGTGACTGATAATAATTCTATGAATAACTTAATGATATTATAGAATTTGCGGCCCTCTTCTCATGACCGACAACAGTAGTATAGAAACGTTGCTCTATTCCCCACAATAAATGCTTAAGTTCTTCTTCATTACTAATATTAAATATATTATGAACGGAGTCGTATATATCGGAGTAATTTCCTATGTACTTAAAAATTTTCTTTTTCTCATTTTCATTGTAACCGGTTAGAGTGTCCATTGCCATAGCAATTCGTTTTCGATTTGCCGTTTTAACGTGTGATGAATCGAAATTATCAGAACAGCAAATAAACTCACTGCTCAAAAACTTTTGAGTTTCCTCATCCGTTGCTTCTCTATATAGCTCACCAATCCCTTTGAAGATTGGTGCAATCTTTGATAAACTTGTAAAATAAAGAGTATCTTCGCCTTGGATATATACAGCATCAGCGTATTTGCTTATATTAATAACCATGCCATCTTCAACAAATTTATAATCATCGCCAATGTGAATCATATTCTTAGGCTGCAAGTTTGATTTGCTTATATTTTGAAAGTAATATGCGTTTCCCTGAAATGAACACAAATAATCGATTTTTTGAAATTCAGTTTTGTCTAATTTGTCATAATTAACGGACGAAAAATCCGATCTCATTATTTCCAAGAAATATGTCGTTTCGGAGAAATTCTCAATTTTATACCATTCATCATCCTCCAATAATGTTGACGGGTTATAATTGACTGAAGTGTTTAAATTCTCAGGCAATTTATATATTTCTTTATTACTAAGAATTTTTCTAAATATAGGTGTTCTTGTTCCGGTTTTAACCTTAGCTAAAAGACAATTCATTGTTTTTACCTCCCAAGTTCAATATATGACATATTGTTTATCCTTCTTAAATTATTAAATTCCACTTCATCGGGTTTTCGCAAGTTCCTCTTTGATATAACAAAAACCCTTGTGCCTTCCGATGTTGTTACATCATAATACTTAAATCCGAGAATCAACAATACAGGATTAAAGCATTTACTTTGAACAGCAAAAGTCAATACAAAAATAATTAAATAGACAAATATCAGGATTTGTAAATCATCAACCCCAATACCAATAAAAACATATCCTAAATAATTAGCAAGGAAATCGTTATTCGCCTCATCAATATCTGCACAGCTCGCAATATTATCATGAGAAAAACACTTTGCTAAAACAATCCAAACGATAGTTAGCAAAAAAGGAACCGAAATCAAAGCAAAAGAAGTAAGTAAAACATTACCAAAAACAAAAGACCAGCGTTGTTCAATTCCATAAACCACCCACACCCATGATGTAGATAATAACGTAAAAACAAATCTATTTATCACAGCATCCTCCATATTTACATACTTAAAATATGATTATAAACTTTACCCATCAATATTATACAACATTTTGCGCAAAAAATCAATCCTAATTGGCGAAGTTGCGCAAAAATATAATAATCTTTTATCTCAACACAGGATAACTATTTATTATCGGAGGTAGATAAAATGAAAGCAAGTATAATCATCTCAACAAATAGTAATCGAACGCTATTTGAAAACTTTTTGATTAGTTTATCCGAATACCCGACCATTGGCGATTATGAAATAATAGAAATTAATGATGGTGGAGAGTATTCGATAAGTGATGAGCAACATAAACAGTATGGACTTAACAATGTGACCAAAATATACAGCGACAAAAAACTCGGATATGGAGCTGCAAACAATCTGGCGTCAGAAAAAGCAAAATGCGAAAACCTGATCTTTATGAATGATGACATTGTTTTAAAGCCAGACTGTCTTGAAAAAATTCTTGATGTTCTGGGAAAAAACGACATAGCAGCCGTGCAGCCGAAACTGATATATCCGCAGAACAATTTAGTACAGAGTACAGGGCATGTGTTCACAAAATTTACAAATGCCCATGCGCTTGAGAATTCACATTCAGATTCAGAAATTGTAAACCTAAGCTGCCAAAGACAGGCGCTAACGACAGCGCTATGCGCGACAGCGAAGAAGGATTTTATTGACGCCGGAAAATTCAGCACTGAGTATTACAATGCTTGGGAAGGTATGGAATACACATTAAAGCTAACAGCAAAAGGGAAAAAATGCTGGTATGAGTCAAAAGCAGAAGCCTATCATATCAGGGGTGGAGCAAGAAATCAATACTCGCTGAACGAGGAAGCACAGTCCGCATTTTTCTGGGCGAAATGGAGCAATAAGATCAACCAGGATCTTTATGAGATAATATCTAAGCAGCTTACAAATACCTCATCAGGCGAGTATTTGCTCTTAAATTTCTCAAAGCTCCCGGATCCTATGCCAATACTGAAGCAATGTGATTTGTCGGTTCTGGCAACAGTGTCATATACCTATATTTCAGGTTCCAAATCGCTTGATTTTTTCAGGTGTCTGCCGAACTCATTCTGTCGCAGCAATAATAATATAATCTACTTTGCCAATAATTACACACAAGTCAAAAACAACTGCTTGTGGTTCGAATTCCGCAGTAATAATGACGATCTGATAATTGACCTATCCGGTAATGTTGTACATACCAACTCGCTGATAAAAGGCTGAAAACACCTCTTTACCATAAGCGCGGATCTATGTATATTTTTTCGCTGCTGTTGGCGAATGTTATGTAGTGCTTGTCTTTATTAACTGGCGCGATACCATATTTCTGCGCAGCATTCAAGCTTATTATGGACAAGTAAGCGGAAAACAGATTGTTATACATAAGCTCAACTCTTGGATTTTCATAAAAATCACAGCTTTCCTTAACGTAATTCAGGCATTTCTTACAGGCAGATGTATTTCCTAAGGCAAGATAGCACGCTGCCAGCTTAAGATTGCATTTTAACAGCATATTCGTATATCCTTTAAAGCGGACTTGGGTAACTGCTGTTTCTAAAGGCTTTATATCGGGATCAATACCCGCTTCATATTTTGAAATAAATGTCACGTACTCCAGTTCAACATTGCAGTCATAAAATCTTCGGTATTCACGATTATTCTTGACCAATTCTTTAAGAATAGACATGGATTTGCTAAGCCTGTACTTGGCAGTACTGAGCTTGTGTGCATAAAGTCCTCTTGCGCTGTCCATATAGGCAAAAGCTTTGTAATTAATGTAATTACCGGAATCAATGCTATTAATATATGACTTAAAAGTAATTTCAGCATTTTTATAATCGCCAATAAGATACTGAGTTACCATTTTTCGATTCAGGCAGTTATAATATGCATAGAGATCTCTGGTGCCGCCGTTGTCGCTCTTGAGAATACCAGAGTAATTTTGCAGCAAATGATCTATGTCATCTACAAGCGTATTAACATCAAGAATCCAGAAACGCAGATTGAATATTTCTGTTTTCGCTTCCAAAACCTTTTTTTCTTTTTGTGTATCATTGGCGATATCGCTTTTAGCAGCCATCTCGAACATTTCTCTGGACTTGATCATGGAACCGCAATGGTTCAGAGTATCTGCATAGTTACATATCTCATAGACATCGTGCTCAATTGTTGAATCATTCTGGAATAAAAGATCATAAAAGAACTTAGCCCTAAAGAAATCTGTTTCATTATAATACATGCAGGCCATTTTTCTTATTTTTTTCAGGTAGCCATTAATACTGTTTCCTGTCCGAATATTATCTAATATTTGAATTTCAGATGTCATATCCGAGTTATTGCATGCAGGTTTTGGTTCTGAGACAGTGTTCTGGCTAAGCACTATCATGGATTTGTTTTTTTGCATGCAAAAAAATGCCAGATGAGCGTCCAGCAGCTTTAAAAAACCATCATCTATGGACTTGGATACCTCAATAAAAACAGTAGACATTTCTGGAATCAGATAGTTTTCTGACAGATATCCTTTCTTGTTTTTCAGCATTTCTTTTAATACATTTACAGCATAAACATAGTCAGTTGCTCCGATCAGAATATTGCTCTGGTATATAGGACAATAGTTCAGCGTACTGTTTACTGCTTTCTGCACAGTTTTACTTTCACCATCATCATTGTATATCCAAAAGTATTCTAATGACATTAATTTACACAGTTCCATTGCGTTTTCGCAGTATGAACTGCTAAATTTAAAATAGAAAAAGTGTTCATTGCTATCTGAAATATGCGTGATGTCATTTCTTGATATGTCAGTTACTTTTACAACTGTGTTAGTCTGAGTACATAAACACCTGTCCCATTCATTCCCAATTCGAGCCATCTGACTGTTATTTAAAGAGTCGGTATCGGGTGAATTTTTCACTATGATTTCTTGATTTTTAAAGATTTTATTATTTTTAGACACGGTTATTTTATCTTTGAATATACCCTGCCCACTAATTCCACTGCCAGAAATTTCAATTAGTATGTATCCCATGCCGGCTTCAAACTGGACTTCATTTTTAATTTCATACAAAGTATTTACCTTTTGAAATTTGTCAGAAAGATTTCTCCAAAGAATTGAATTAGCTTTGAAGCATTTGGGCAGCGTCAGCTTTATTGTCCTGTTTGCCGTAATAAAAAAAGTAATAAGTATCTTGTATGGAACCTTGTCTTTTAGTTCGTACTGTGGCTCTAAAATATTATACATATCAAATGCTTGTATTATACATTCTTCTTTGTATTTGTTATCATAGTCTATTGGTTTGATACTTTTCTTGTTTAAATCAAGATTTTTGACGTTGAAGTTATTAAAACATTTATTATTGGCTTTAAGCCACTCGTTGATAATATATCCATTAATAAAAATAATTTTATTTACCGACTTGCTTCTTTCAGCCATATGGCACGCTCTAACGACATATTCCAGTGGAGTCCACCCACTTGTTACCAGTATTAATTCATCTACGTTATTCTTTAACAAAGCGGATAATAAGGTTGGATCCCATCTGCCCTTTGTTACTGATTTATCTTCCTTTTGAGTCTGCTTAGCCTCTCCCCATTTGCTCATTTCCTCAAACAGTGCCTCAAAATCCCTGTTATAATCCGCGACCGCCGCAGTAAGCCACCATTCATACTCAGGAAATATAGATTGTGCGTAATTGGCTGCAAGTACTTCAAATTCCCTTGAACTTAAGTCGTGTATTTCCATAATCGTTCTCACCTTTTTGTGTTGTTTGTGTGATAATAAATAGTTATCCTGTGTTGACTTACATATCAATCATTTTCCTCTTCATATTATACAACATTTTTTCCATATCCCCCCTTTTTACATATTTTGAACTCAATTTCTCCACATGATTTGACAAATAATAACACTATCATATGGTAACCTCTAAAAACCCCTATGAAAAAGAAGAAAAAAGTGATATAATAAGGATATGAAACAGAAAACACTATTTGATGAAGAAAACAGATTAGAGCTGCTAAGTCAGTTAGGAGATCCATTAGAAATATTGAACAGAGTAATCAAGTGGGAAAAGTTCCGCAGCGTACTGAACCAAGGGTGTCGTAAGGAGGACACAGGAAAGGGAGGACGCCCGCCGTATGACGTGGTAATGATGTTCAAGATACTGGTATTGCAGCGACTGTATAACCTGTCAGACGATCAGACAGAATATCAGATCAATGACAGAATGAGCTTTATGAGATTTCTGGGAATAAACCTTTGCGATAAAGTCCCCGATGCGAAGACGATCTGGAAATTCAAGAATGACCTTGCAGAAACAAAAACAGTAAACACATTGTTCTGTATGTTTGACGAGTACCTTGAAAAAGAAGGACTGAGCAGCCACAAAGGTACGATAGTTGATGCAACGTTCGTTGACGCACCTCGGCAGAGAAACAGCAGGGACGAAAACAAAAAGATCAAAAATGGTGAGATTCCCGAGGAATGGGAAAAGCCCGAAAACAAAATTAAACTCGCACAGAAAGATACAGACGCAGACTGGACAAAGAAGAACGGCGAACGGCATTTCGGGTATAAAGACCATGTAAAATGTGATGCCGACAGCAAGCTGATAACAAACTATAGCGTAACCAGTGCGTCAGTGCATGACAGCCAGTGCTGCCTAGTATTTATTGGCCAAGAAGATGAAGTGCTGTATGCAGACAGCGCATATTCAGGAAAACCAATTGCCTTAGCACTGCCTGAAAACTGTAAAAATCAGATTTGTGAAAAAGGATATCGCAACTCTTCGCTGACCTCAGAGCAGAAAATGAATAACCGCAGGAAATCCAGAATCAGATGCCGCATTGAACATATCTTTGGCTTCATGACAGGTGCTATGCATGGCATTACAATAAGAAGCATAGGCATTACACGTGCATGGATGAATATCGGAATCACCAATCTGGTATATAACTTTTGCAGGTACAGTTACTTAAAACGAACCTCTGCCTGATATGGGATAACTGCGCCCTTTTTCAAGTAAAAGGTAACAATCAAGGTAAAGTTTCCGTTTCAAATCATTATTTGCAGGTCAATATTTGACCGATTATGCTAAATGCCTCTATTTGCCTGAATTTTTGTGGGTTTTTAGAGGTTACCATATATAATTATAATTGTATTATTATTCTGTAGGAGGAATAAATGTATGTTCGATTTATCAATGCAAAGTTTAGCCTTTTTAAGCTACTGTAAGGACAGAAAAGTCTTAAGCAGCAAAACAATAAAAGCATATAAAACCGATTTAAGCCAATTTGAAGTTTATTCTCATGGCTTATTTGATAAGAAATCAATATGCAGCTACCTTTCGTTTCTGCACAACACTTTCAAACCCAAAACTGCCCGCCGCAAAATTGCGACACTCAAAGCGTTTACCCACTACCTTATGATTGAAGAAGTAATCGAAAACAGTCCATTTGATAAAATCGACACTTCTTTTCGTGAGCCAACTGTTCTCCCAAAAACGATTCCTCTCAAAACAATCGAGAATATTATGACAGCCGCATATGTGCATTTGCGCTCTGCATCAACGGATTATGAAAAGAAATCAGCCATAAGGGATGTAGCAGTGTTAGAACTGCTATTCGCAACAGGTGCGAGAGTTTCAGAAATATGTATGCTGACATCGGACACCGTAAATATGTTTGACCACACTGTTAAATTTTACGGAAAGGGGTCTAAAGAGCGTATTATTCAGATTGAAAACCCCAATGTTCAAAAATCCATTGAAAATTATCATCAATTATTTGAACAAGAAATTTCGGCGTGCGGTTACTTCTTTGTCAACAAACTGCATAACCGTCTGAATGAACAATCAGTAAGGTCTATGATAAATAAATATGCGTCGCTTATGAAATGTGATATACATATTACTCCGCATATGTTCAGACATTCTTTCGCGACATTTCTTCTTGAAGAAGATGTTGATATACGCTATATTCAAAAGCTGTTGGGACATAGCTCCATCTCCACAACTCAAATTTACACCCATGTTTCCATGTCGAAACAAAAGGAAATCCTTTCAACTAAACATCCCAGAAACAAGATAAAGGTAAACGATGAATAATACACAATCACCCGTTCTAAACCGCCAAATCAGCATTGTAAATTAAACTACAATAATTATAATATACTCTTGAATTTTTTTCAATACAATTTTTGTCCCTTTTGCACATATTGCAATTTTTTGCATGAATGACAATAAAATCTCCTTTTTAGACAAATTCCGCCATTAATGTTTGTTCAATTTTACTCCGTATGGCAATCGTTTTTACAATTTATTGCATACGCAACTTTACATTTTAGACCTGCCAAGGAAAACAATTACCAAATCTTTCCTAAAAACCTTAGTCATCAGCGTCGCCATTGTCAGCCTATTTTTTCTAAAATACCCTTAAATTCAATAAAAATCAACAGAAAACTGACAAAAGGTATAAAAATCAGGACAAGATGCAATTTTAATGCGTTTTTTGCCTTCCAGCAATTCAACAATCGCAATATGCCAAATGCAATCGGTAATTTTAATTTAAGTTCGCTCTCATCTCAAACCCACCTTTGAACCGCACCGTTATGGTGTTCTTGGTATCAACCGTGATTTGCTCTATAAGCTGCCGCGTAACAATGTCGTCATATTCGGTCAAGGTGAAATCTTCCTTTTCAAGCCTTTGAAGCACATTGCTTAGTTCGTTAGAACTGTGCTTCACCTCCGTCTGCTTCGCTTTCTCGATTTTGATGAACTCTCGCAGCGCTTTCATTTCTTCGCTGAATTTCGCGATATCCGACATCGCGTTTTCCGCCGTTTCGGGTACGGTTGCAAGCTCTATCAGCTCGTCAATATTCCGCGCAAGCTCGTCGATCCGCTGCTGTGCCGCCTGAATGCTGCCGTTTTGATTAGGATCAAGCACCTCGGTTATGCTTTCGCGGAGCGCTTTTGCCACATCGTCTTTGACCATACATAAATCGTTTATCGCGCTCACGATCGCTCTGTGGAGTGCCTGTTCATCTACGGTCGGTGAACTGTGACATTTCTTCTTGCCATATTGAATGCGGCTCACACAGCGCCATTTGATCTCCTTGAAGCCCTTTGCCGTCCATGTTACCCGTCGGTAATGCTCCCCGCATTCGCCGCAGATGAGCAGCTCCGAGAGCGCGTATTTGGCGCTGTATTTGCCTTGCTCGGTCTTGGTGAGCTTATCGGCGATTGCCCGCTTTGCCGCGCGCCGTGCCATTTCCTCCTGAACCCGATTGAAGTCGTCGCGAGATATAATCGGCTCGTGATGGTTCTTCACCAGATACATCGGCAGCTCGCCGTTATTTTTCCGGGTTTTCTTGGTAATGCAGTCGGTTACATACGTTTTCTGCAGAAGCGCGTCGCCCGTATATTTTTCGTTGGTAAGGATACGCTGAACCACCGCTTTTCGGTATGGCGAGCCGCTTCCTTTTGTGGTCAAGCCCTTTGCGTTCAGCCGGTCGGCGATCAGATTCATGCTCATTCCATCAAGGTAGCAGCGGTATATTTCCCTGACAACTTCCGCCTCGTCCGGGATAATTTCAGCGTTCCCGCCATCGCCTTTTTTGTAGCCGAGAAGCCGCGCATACTGCATTGGCACATTGCCGTTTTTGAAGCTCTGCCGAATGCCCCATGATACGTTCTTGCTGATGGATTCCGATTCAGCTTGCGCGAAGCATGACATTATTGTCAACATCATCTCGGTGTCGGTTTCAAGGGTATTTATGTTTTCTTTTTCGAATATAACCGCTATACCAAGCGCTTTCAGCTCACGTATGTAGTTCAGACTGTCAACAGTATTTCGCGCAAATCTTGACAGAGATTTTGTAAGAACCATATCAATTTTACGCTGTCGGCAGAGCCGTATCATTTTCAGAAACTCGAGACGTTTTTTCGCTTGAGTGCCTGTGATGCCCTCATCGGCGAATATGCCCGCCATTTGCCAATCGTTGTTTTTTCCTATCTTTTCGGTGTAGTAGCTTATCTGCGCCTCGTAGCTACTTTCCTGTTCCTCTTGGTCGGTGCTGACACGGCAGTATGCCGCAACTCTTAAGTTCCTTTCCGTATGTCCGGTTTCCTCACGGGATTTTGCGGGTATCACCACTATCCGCATATCGTTTTGTGCGGTTGCTGCTGTTGCTGTCATGTTCTCACCTCGTTTACAGTCGTATATTTTAATTGAGCGCACATTATTATAAGCGCTTCAACCTTTTCCTTATCGGGATTTTCGGAATCAAGCAGCCGATTTATTTCGTTTGTCATTTGCTGAATTTCATCGGTTGGCTCATATTCTGTGATCATTATTTCCTGCCGCCGTGGCTCGTTTTGCGGAGCGGGTTTGCGGTAGGTGTTTCGTTCGGCTTTTATCTCGGCAGCGCGTGTAAAATCCTCATCGAATATTATTTTCGGAAAACCATTTTTGCCGATATATTTCCGATTTTCAATCACTCGGCAAACCATATTTTTATTCCAGACCGCTTTGCCTGTATTATACGTTACCGTCATCTCGGCGGCTATGGTTTTCAGCGATTTGCCGCCGATATAGTCCGCGAAGATTTTCCGCACCGCATCTGCCTCGGAAGCGTTAAGCGCGTATTTTCCGTTCACCATGCAGTATCCGAACGGAATGCTCCTGTTTTTCAGCATTTTCTCACCTCTCGATCCGCTCTGTAAAGCCTATCCCGCCTATCAAGTCGAAGCGGATTTCCGATTCCGACAGCACCGTGATTTTCTCAACGATCTGTCCGAATTTGATTTCATCGAATTCGTCTATCTGTTCGGCTTTATCGAATATTCCGATCAGCTTTCGCAGATCGTCAAGCCTTTCGCCGTCCTTATCGTCAAGGTTGGCGTGAAGCTGCTTTTGGGCGGTCATCAATTTTCGGTCGAGTTCTTTGGTGCGCTCCATGAAATACCCAGCGTCAAGCGTTCCTTGCGAGTTCAGCATGGTCAGTAAGTAGGCTTGCCGCTTGATCTCGGATATTTCCTTGCGAAGCTCCGCAAGCTGTGCGTTTTCTGATTTCTCTCTTTCGTAGAGCATTTCAAGTTGTCGGAGCATTGGTGCGAGAATCGCCTTGTAATGCGCTTGAATTTTATTGAACATTCTGACAAATGCCATGTAGGCTATTTCTTCTGCGATTTGCTTGGCTGAGCATTTATCGGCAGATTCGTCATGCTTTCGACAAACCCAGTAAACCCTGTTGCTGCGGCTCTTTCTTTTATAAAGCGTTCCGCATTCTCCACAGTAAATCTTTTTTCGAAGCGGATATGATGCGGCGAATTTGCCTATATGCGATGCGCCTTTTCTCTCTATGAGCTGCTGTACGCTCTGAAAAATCTCCCTTGAAATAATCGCAGGATGCGTTTCAGAAACATAGTATTTATCGCGCTCTCCCCTGTTTTCGCGGCAGTCGAACGGAAGCGTGTCGGTAGTATACCATTTATGAAAAATGGAATCGCCGGTATACTTTTCGTTCGTAAGAACATATTTCACCGTAGCAAGCTTTACCCGATATTTCTCGGCAAGCTGCTCTGCGCTCACGCCATTCAGATAGTCCGAAAAAATGCCGCGGACAATCTCTGCCTTTTCTTTGTCAATTACAAATTTGCCGTTTTCACGGACATATCCGAACGGTACCGCGCTCGGGACATAGCTCCCGTCTGCCATACGCTTTTGAAAACCCATGCGGACATTCCGTGAGATCGACATGGATTCCTCTTGAGCGAACTGGCTGTATATCGCCAACATCATTTCCGAGCTGATCTCGCCTGTATCGATATTTTCCTTTTCAAAATATACCGACACGCCGAGCGTTTTCAGCTCGCGCACTGCTTCGAGGCTGTCCTTGGTATTTCGTGCGAACCTCGATATGGATTTTGTCAGTATTCGATCGATTTTTCCTTTGCGGCAGTCGCTCATCAACCTTTGGAACTCAGTTCGCTTTGTTGCCGACGTTCCGGTTATGCCCTGATCGGCGTACATATCGACGAACACTGTATCGGTGCTGTTTTGGAGCAGCTCGGTGTAATAGCGAATCTGCGCTGCAAATGAGTTTAGCTGATCCTCACTGCTGCTTGATACTCGGGCGTAGGCGGCGGTTCTGACGATTTCGTCCGCATGATTTTTAGCAGGTATGATTGTGATTTCCGCCATCTCATCACTTCCTTTCACAACACAGTATACCGAAACGATTCGGGTTTATCTATCACCAATGCCGCTAAAATATCTGCGGCGGTTTGTATCATAACCAACAAAACCAGACAGGGGTTCAAAACTCCGCAAGCCGCTTTATGACAGCACTTTCGATTTTCCTACGCTGCGCCTCGGTTACGAGATTTTCGCTCAACAGCTTGTCCAGAAAATTTCTGCATAAATAGAATTTGTATCGAGTGATTGCTTCGTTATTCATATCCACCTCAATTATATTTTGAATTTAGCCCCACACTGATTTTCAGCGCGCGGTCGACCTCGTCCATTGTGAAATCGTTGATCCTGCCGACATAGTCGGTCAGCCGCGATTTGTCCAGTACGCGGATTTGTTCAAGCATAACGCTTGCGTTCTGCGGCAGACCGGAGCTTCCTGCGAACGTATACACGTGAACGGGAAGCCTGTTCGGAATACGCCTTGCGGTAATCGGCGCGACGATAGTCGTGCCGCTGTGCTTATTGCCCTTGTTATTCTGAATGATTAGAACAGGGCGGATTCCGCCCTGTTCACTGCCGATGATCGGCTCTAAATTTGCGAGGTAGATTTGTCCCCGCCTGATTTTTCTGTCCATATTTTTTCCTTTCGGGAATAAAGCAAAAACGGACGACAGCGTTTAGCCGTCATCCGTTTTGCCGTTATTCAATTGTTCGCGTGCAGTTTGTTCTGCCTATTCGACGTCCTCATTGGTGAGCTTTCCGGTTTTCCTGTATCTCAGGCCGTCCTCCGAAAAGCGAACTTCCTCACCGAAAACATAGTCGCCGTGAAAAAACGCCGTTATGTCCATTTCCAGCGCCTCAATGATACGACAAGCAATCTGAAAGGAGCAGGTCATAATATTTCGTTCCCCGCTTTCAAACTTTTGATACTGCTGAAGAACAATATGCGCCTTGTCCGCGACCTGCTGCTGCGTCATGCCGAGAATTACTCGTCTTTCCCGTAGAATTGACTTTTCCTCGAGATGACAAGTTTGAAAACCGCTTAAATCCATTTCAATTTCTCCATTCTTCGCAATCAATTGAGTGTAATCACATTATACACCCCATTGAATGTATTGTCAAGAGAATTTCTTAAAAAATTTTACGGTTATTGAAATATGTAAAAAGGAATCCACGAAATAATTCCGCGGATTCCCCTTATATTTTAAAGCGGATTTCTCCGCTGTTTGCCTGTAAAACCTGTCGTATTTGCCCCGCACCCCCGACTAAAAAAGGGAGTATTTCAGACCGCCGCCTAGCCTCGCAGCGTCATGGGTCTTTCGCCCTGGCATGGTTCTCATGCCGCCGCCCCCATTGCTTTAGGCTGTGGCTGGACGGAAGTATCATTATCCCCTTGCACAGGTCATCGCGCACCTGCCGCCACGCAAGTTTCGGGAGCTGCCGTTTCTCGCTCGGTGTGCCATTGGCGGCGTATTCGGAAATTCTCCACGAACATATTTTGAGATAATCTCATTCGGCTAACCGCCGCGGATATTCGCCCGAATTCCGATAAATGCCGCCGCACACGTCTTGGCGCGGTGCTCCTTTCGCTTTCAACCCTACGGGCTGCACAAGGGAAAGTATCTGAAATACTGTTATTCAATTGTCAAGGAACTCGAGAGCGGAATTTACCCTCTCATAATATTCGGAAATTAGCAAGGGGGTTTGACAACCGAAAATCCTGATTATTTCAAAATTTCATACAGTTTGCATAAAATTTTGCGCTTCATTTTGTGAATATTTTGCTGAGTTTTGTGCAGCTCCTCGGCAAGCTCACGCTCTGTCTTATCCGAATAATAAAGCTCATAAATAAGGAAGCGCTCGTCAGCAGTTAGCTGTGCGAGCGCTTGTTCAAGCATTATTTTATTAATTAAGACATCTTCAAAAGGCTCGGTTTTATCTGGTATTTCAATTCCGACCGACTCAAGCCTTTCAAGTGAATCCTCATTTCCGGGTATTGTTTTTACTGTCATAGCTTCGGAATCGATTATTATCCGTTCTCGTTTGCGCCTAAGTTCTGCATAATTGCTGTTCCTTTCGGAACGCTTCAAGAACGTATAAATCTCATCCGAAACCTCTACGGTTTTTCCGTCAATTCTGATAATATGTTTCTTGGACATTGCTTGTCCCTCCTGTGTAAATTGTTTTTTTGGTGTCTTCAATTTACACAGGGTGGAGACCTGCACCGAGCTGATGCCCGTTTTAGTACAGAAAAATATCCGAGGCAGAATGTTGCCTCGGATTTGAAATTATCAAGAGCTGATCGGTTACGCTGTCGTTTGCCGTTTACACAGCCAAACAGCCCTTTGATTCCACAGGCTGTCTGGACTATGATAATCAACTCCTATTATATTTCCATGCATTCACTATAATATCATACTGCTTATGTATGAACAGCCGAGTTTTCTGATGTAACTTCTGTTGTACACAAAGTGTTAACATTGACATCTAAATCATTTGTGTTTTCACATTCCTTAAAATCAAGGATACTCTGCAAATCTGTCACAAACTCTTTATATTTACCTTGCGGAAATCTTATAACAAAGTCATATAAAAATAAAACGAAGACAGCGACCGCATAAATTAATAAAATTACTATTATCCCGGATAAACCAAGACCTAAAGTTTCATTTGTATTATCGCTTTTGTCAAGAAGAGCACCCAAAATAATAGCGGAAATAGGGATCAGCAACATTTCAAAGAATTTATTGAAATGTTCATGCTTTGTTTTGATTTTCTCGTCAATCTCATTTATCATTGTATTAAACCTCTCAATCAATGTTGGGATGAAATTCTCAGAAAATCCATATTGCCCTAGAACATCTTTCATCATATCTTCACAGTATTTTTTGTAGTTTTTCATACTCTGTTTGCTATGTTTAACTTGATATTTTTCAGAGTAGATTGACGTAATCATGCAAAGCAGAACATAAACGCCAGACAACACCAATGTTGCAGTTGAATTATTTCTTCCGGCATCTGGATACACTAATAAAACAAAAAAGCCTATCAGCCCGCAAAAAAGAAGAGCTAAGAGAACAATCGCCGCAACAGGTAGTTTGAATATCCGTTTAAAAGTGTTGCCATACCTTTTCTCAAGCCATTCCTTATAGCAATATAACATGCGATTTTCCATAGTCTAAACCTTAACCTTTCTAAAAAAAATTAAGCAACAGTCACCTATCACTTTTCCTTCAGACTATCCCCAAACCCCTTAATAATAGGTTCAAGAAAATAATCCATAACCGTGCGCTTATCGGTCTTGACCTCGACCGCACCGGAAAGTCCCGAAATAATATTAATATTTTCGTTGCTGTCGTCGATTTCCAGCTTAACGATATAAACGCTGCCAAGCTGCTCGTTGGCGAATGAACTTGGGCTTATATACTTTACTGTTCCTTTGACAGTACCATACTTGTTGTACGGATAAGCCTCCAGCTTTATTTCGGCTTCCATTCCGAGTTCAACGTCCGCTATATCCGTGTTTTTGACATAGCATATCATTTCGTTCGGGGTGTTGTCGGGGACTATCGTCACAAGCTGCTGCGCCGCGGTCACGGTTTCGCCGAGTGTATTTACGCCGACGCTGTTAACATATCCGCTGACGGGCGCAGTTATAATCTGATATTCCGTTGACAGCCTGTATTTTTCGAGATTTGCCTCAGTCTCGTCAAGCTTGCTGCCGATCTCCGAAATGTTGGAATTCACCTGTGAACTGTATTGCACCTTTGTGTTGGATATCTGCAGCTCCGCGTTATCCACCGCCAAAGCGTATTGCTGCACCGACAACTCCTGTGCCTTTATCTGACGCTCCGTGCCGCCTGTGCTTTGATACTGCTCCAGCTGCAGCTGAGCGATATCTCTGTTGATCTCGGCGGACTTTTTTTCATTTTCAAGATTGGCAAGCGTGTTTTTGTATCCCGTATTTTCGTCAATTATCGCTTGGATATATGGCTTAAGTTCGTCGGGATAGTCGCTTATTTTTATCTTGGACAGATCACTTCCGCCGATTATTTTCGTGTAAATATCCCGCTGCGATTCAAGTATTTTCCTTTGCTTTTCCAACTGATTAACGTCAATTTCGAGCGCTTCCGTATCAAGCTCTATCAATACATCGCCTTGCTCAATGAAATCCCCTTCGGTAACATTTATAGATTTGACCGTTCCACCCGAATAAGTCTTGACCACATTAAGGTTGCCAATAGGCTGAACACTCCCGCTTGCGGTTATAACAACATCGATTTCGGAAACGCAAGCCCAGATTATTGCACCGATAAGCAGCGTAAATACCCCGATAATTATAACTGTTCCGGCTTTATGCGCGGGTCGCTCGATTATCTCAAGCAGCGACGGCATAAAATCATATTTCAGTTCCTTGTCGCGCTTTTTGCCGTGCTTCAGGACGTACTCCGTCAGCGCATTGTTCATCGATGTCACCTCGCTTCTGCTGATTGTAAAGATGAAAATATAAGCCCTTTTGCTCCATTAAATTCTCGTGTGTATCGTATTCCACAAGATTTCCTCTGTCAATAACCATAATCTTATTTGCGTCTTTCAGCGTGGAAAGTCTGTGGGCGATTATCAGAACAGTTCTCCCCTTGCATATTTCCTTCAGATTATTTTGAATAATGCTCTCAGATTCATAGTCCAAGGCAGATGTTGCCTCGTCAAAAATGAGTATTCTCGGATTATTCAGAATAGCTCTCGCAATTGCTACCCGCTGTTTTTGACCGCCGGATAATCCCATTCCCTTTTCTCCAATTATCGTGTTATATCCGTCGGGGAGCTCAAGTATAAAATCGTGCGCTCCCGCAATCTTCGCGCTGTTTATGATCTGATTCATTGAGGCTGTCGGACAATGTATCGCAATATTTTCTGCAACTGTTCCATTGAACATAAAGTTCTCTTGCAGCACAACGCCAATCTGTTTTCGCAGCATTGCGGGATTCACAAGCGAAATATCCATTCCGTCAATTGAAATTTTGCCGCCCTCGGGTATATACAAGCGCTGAATTAACTTGGAAATCGTACTTTTACCCGAACCGCTTCTTCCGACTACTCCTACGATTGTGTCCGGTTCAATTTCAAAGCTCATGCCCTTGATAACCTCGCCCCCTTGTGGATTGTATCTGAAATGCACTTTATCAAATACGATTTTTCCGTTGATTTTAGGCATAGAAGTTTGGTTGGCGTTAAGAACAGGTTCGGGAGCAGTATTGAAAATATCTCCGATTCGCTTTACCGAAAGAGATGCTTGCTGATACTCCTGCCACAGCTGCACAAGCCGCAGCACCGGACCGCTTACTCTGCCCGAAAGCATACGGAACGCCACAAGCTGACCGACCGTGAAATTGCCGTCCATTACAGCTTTTGCTCCAAAGAACAAAATCAGCAAATCAAATAATTTCTGAATAAACTGTCCGGTTGTTCCTGCCGTCGCCGAAACCATTGAGGTTTTATAGCTTGCCTTGACGTAATCCGATTGCAAATCGCCCCATTTTTTCTCAAATTTAGGTTCGAGAGCGTAAGATTTCACGGTCTGAACTCCCGTTATGGATTCCACCAGAAACGACTGTGTATTTGCTCCCGCTTCAAATTTTTCATCAAGCCTTTTCTTAAAAAGAGGTGTAACAATAGCGGATAAAACTGCGTAAACGGGAATGGAACATATCACTATAACCGTAAGTGAAGAACTGTAAAAAAACAGCACCACAATGTACACGATTATGAAAATAAGGTCAATCATTGAGGACAGCGGCGTGCCCGTGAGAAAATTCCGGATACTGTCAAGCTCGCGCACTCTGGCAACCGTTTCGCCGACGCGCCTTGACTCAAAATATTTCAGCGGCAGCGCGAACAAATGCCGAAATAATTTGAAGCTCAGCATTACGTCTATTCGGTTAGTCGTGTGCGTGAAAACGTAGTTTTTCGCAAGTCCCAGAATAAGCTCGTAAACGTAAACTATCCCGATACCAATTGCAAGCACGTTCAGCGTCGACATACTGCGGTGTACCAGCACCTTATCCACGACTACCTGAGTCATTACAGGCGTCAGGATTCCCAAAATCTGCACCGTAAAAACGGCTATCAGAACCTGTATAAATTCCTTTTTGAATTTAAGTATTGTCGGAACAAACCACTTGAAGCTGAAAATCGCTTCTCTGTCCGCAGTGCCTTTTTTGCTGATAATAACCGCCGTTCCGTCCCATATCTCCGCAAGCTCCTCGCGAGATTTTATTTCGGGCTGAGTTTTGTCGGCGAATAAGAGCATAAATCTATCTTCGGTGGATTTCGCAATTATAAAAAACTCACCTTCGCTGTTCTTGGCAATAATGGGAGCATTAACATTTTTGAGCTTGCTTACATTCAATCGGCAAAGTCTTGCACGCATTTTTAGCTTTTTTGCGGATTCAATTATTTCTATCTCGCTCGTTTTCTGTTCAGCATCAAGTACCGACAGATTTTCCGCCTGCTCTTTTGTAATTGGGATACCGTGAAATTTCATCACTATCATAAAGCAAGTAAGCCCGCTATCCTGAGTTTTCTCCATTTTCTGACCTCCCTTTCCAAAAAATATGCAGCAGCATTAAAGCTGCTGCATAGAATGAGAATTTGCGCAAAAATCTTTTATGATACCTGAGTGCCGACCAGTAACTGATTTGCAAACTCGAGGCTGTCTGTGTTGTTCTGCATATTCATGCTGTCCGAAATATTGCTCTCGTTTGAGAACGCCGCCATATTTTCGGTGAGTATCATAACCTGAATGTCGATCTGATCAACCATATTTTCATTCTCGTTCGCTGTTGATGCGCTGTCGATTATCTCGGAAATAACGGTATTGTCGTTCTCGGTTAGAAGCTCGGAAACAGAATTATCATCGGCATAAAGCTCGTCAAGAATATCCGCGTTTGCCTGAGCAAACTCATCCTCGGTCTTAGCCGCCTCAATCGCCGCAAGTTCCTCCTCGGAGAGAATTCTCTCAAATTCGCCCGTTTCAATATTGAACGTTCCTGATACCTCATCGGCGAACTCAAACGTAAATCGCTCGCTGTCAAAATTGCGGATTGTCAGAACATCACCACTTTCGATTATGGTGATGACCAGTTCTCCGCTCTCCGTCATATCAAACGAAACAGCGTCGGAACTGATTCCGACAAGCGCTATCTTGTTATCGCCGTCGTTGTCCTCAATAATATCCGAATCGTAACCAATACCGAATCTGTAAGTATCGTTACCCAAGCCGCCGAAGAGGAAGTCGTTGCCCTCGCCGCCGTCAAGGATATCATCGCCATCATTCCCGTTCAGCGTATCGTTTCCGATGCCGCCGAACAGCATATCATCTCCCGCACCGCCCGTGAGATTGTCGTTACCACCGTCGCCGTGCAGTATAATGCCGTTGTCGCTCCATGCGGTCATCCAATCGTCATATTCAGTCGCGTGAACCTGCTTGATGGGGTTTTCCGCGTCGTCGTAAGCATAGCGTGTGCCGTCCGCAAATCTTACCTCAAAATTGCGGTTGCTTTCAGAGCCGAAGTAGCCCTGAATTATCAGCATGTCCTCAACGCCCTCAAACGTGATCATAAGGTCGTTCCAATTGTATCTATAAGCAGTCATAGCGTCCTCCGTCAGACCCGCGCCGAACGATATCGTATTGATACCCTCACTGTCGATAATTGTATCGGTGCCGCTGCCGACATTGAAGATATAGGTATCGTTTCCTGCGCCGCCGTAGAGCATATCGTCGCCCTCACCGCCGTCAAGAGTATCGTTACCGCTGTTTCCATGCAGCTGATCGTTACCGATACCGCCGTACAATCTGTCAGCGCCTCCGCCGCCGTTGAGGTTGTCCGCACCACCTTCGCCATACAGAGTTACGCCTCTGTCATCCATAGCGGCAATATACTCATCACCGTCTGTGCCGTAAATAGTTCTCAGAGGACTGTTGGACGCGGTTGCGTATACTCTTCCGCCGCCGTTAAAGGTAAGGTAGAAGTTTCTGTTTGCCTCAGAGGTAAAGAAGCCTTCGATAACGATCTTATCCTCGGAATCCGCAAACGTGATCGTGATATCGTTCCAGTTGGTACGATACGCCTTGATCTGACTTGCCGAATATCCGTAGATGTTGATAGTATTCGTACCCTCGCCGTCGCTGATGGTATCAACTCCGTAACCCTTATTGAAGATGTAGGTGTCATTTCCCGCGCCGCCGTTGAGATAATCATTGCCCTTGCCTCCGTCAAGCACATCGTCGCCCGCCTTGCCAGTGATACGCTCATCGCCGTCGCCGCCGTAAAGCGTATCGTTGCCGTCACTTCCGACGATCTGGTCGTCAGAAGCCTGCGCGTCATTTATGATTCCATCGTCATAGATGGATTCCATATACTCACTGCCATCAGTTCCATAGATCTTTCTGAGCGGACTATCCTTTGCCGCCGCTTCAACTACTGTACCATCTGCAAACATGAGAGTGAAGTTTCTTGCATTCTCATTAATGCAATAGTCCTTGATTGTCAGGGTATCTTCAAAACCATCAAAAGTTATAAGCAGATCGTTCCAGTTGGAGCGGTACGCCTTAATGCCCGACGCCGTGAATCCATCGCCGAACATAATGGTGTTCGCACCATCGCTGTCCTTAATCGAATCATTTCCGTAGCCCGGGTTAAAGAAATAAACATCATCACCTGTGCCGCCGTCAATAAAGTCGTTGCCCGAACCTCCATCAATCATATCGTTTCCGTCGCCGCCGTTGATGTAGTCATCACCGCTACCGCCGAAAATAACATCATTGCCGCTGTCCGAGAGGATCTGATCATTTCCGCTGTCACCGAATATGATTTCGTCCTTGGCGTTGCCGATTATACGATCGTCGCCACTGCCGCCCGCGATAACGGAGTTGCACTCGTTGACGATATAATCGCTTTCCTCGGAGCCGGAAAGAAACTCGCTTTCGTCAGCGGTTATGCTGTCTTTGAGTGAAACGCTCTCGCCGCCGACTTCAAGAATGTAATGGTCGGGTTTTTCCGCGAAGCCGTTTATAATAAGCTTGTCCTCGCTGTCCTTGATTGCGATAACAATATCCTCTCCGACGGAGATTATATCAAGATCATCGAGAGAAATACCCTCAGCCATTTTTATCGTGGAAACGCCCTCGCTGTCGCTGATAATATCCGTGCCGTAATATCTTCCGAAGACATATGTATCGTTACCCAAACCGCCGTAGAGGAGGTCGTTGTCCTCGTCGCCGTCGAGGATATCATCACCATCGCCGCCGTAAACAAGATCGTTGCCGCTGCCCGCATAGAGGACATCATCGCCCTCGTTGCCGTAGATTATGTCATTTCCATCGCTGCCATAAACAGTATCATTGCCGCCGAAAGCGTGCATGATGGAATCGTCAACGACCGCCTTGAGAACATCATCGCCATTTTCTCCATAGATATGTCTGAAAGGACTGCCCTGATCGGTAACGTGCATTTTCACGCCGTCGAACTCAAGGTCGTAGTTTGCATATTCCTCACCCTTGCGAAAGTCCTTGATGACAAGTGTGTCGTTTGTGCCTTTGATCGTGATAGTCACATCGGAGTCACCCGTGCCGTTTACAAGGATATCCGTGGGATTGAACCCCTTAAAGCGCAGTGTGTTCAGACCGTCTGCGTCAATTATTGTGTCGCTTCCGTAGCCTTTTGCGAAAACGTATGTGTCGTTGCCAGAGCCGCCTTTGAGAATATCGTCGCCAACTCCGCCGTCAAGAAGGTCATCGCCGTCATCACCGTAGATAGTGTCGTTGCCTTTACCGCCATAAATCGCATCATTACCATCGCCGCCAAAGAGCAGGTCGTTACCGTCGCCGCCGTTGATTCTGTCATTACCGCCATTACCATAGACAACATCGGCAATCGTTGTTCCGTTGATGTAATTGCCGGAATCCGAATCTCTGATGGCACCGAACACCGAAGCGTCTACTATATCAAGGTACTGCGGAGCGTTATCCTCTATATATGTTCTGAATTCGGTAAATAGGCGATAGTCGTTCTCAATATTCGAGCCGTAATATCCAAGATATGAGCAAACATCAGAGAATGTTTTTTCGCTCATATGCCCTAACTCCAATCCATAAAGCAAGTGCCTGTTAAAGAAACCCATATACGGAATTCTATTTCCATCGGCATCCACATCCGCTCTGATATAATTAAGGTGTTCTGTGATCTGGCTGCCTATCATTGCAAAACAATACAACTCAACGAGTTCATCATAAACTCTGTTAAGTATTGGGGCAGCCGCAGAATTGGGGTTTTCACCGTTCACGCCCATAAAGCTCTTGCCCATGATTGCCTCTATAACAGCGAGGTCTTTTGCATTTGCATAAGCACCCCTGCTGCCGTCCTCAACATCTTCCGTATGGCAGATGAAGTGAAGGATATCTTCGACGATTGCAAGTCTGGAATCGTTGTCGGTTTCGGAAACAAAATCCTCCACCAATGCTTTCAGCTTGCCGGTTTCGTCCATCTCAATCGCAGCGTGTAGAGAGTTTACCTTCCCGTAGCTTCTCACATTGGGCAGACCGTCCGTCATATCCGTAACGCCAACAATTACCTTTTCGATAGCATCGTACAGATCGGAGGACACCCACATTTCGCCGATATTACCAACGGTGTCGTCCTCATAAACAAAGGTCGCGACGTTGCCTATTAGTGCCTCTGTCCCGGTAGGCTGATTTACATAATCATAATCCAAGTTAATAGCTTTGATATGCATATCCTTAAGGGACTTCAATTCGCCTTGATCCGAAACTCCGTCACCGTTTTCGTCCACCCACAATCTAAGTTGATCGAATATCTCGTCGTTTTCGTCAATCACGCCGTCGCCGTTGGTATCATACTGCGCAAGGGCTTCAAAGCCGTTCTTCGCTTTTGAACCATCGGCAAGCAAGTGGAAATCTCCGAATACCTCACTGCCATCGTCGATCAAGCCATTGTGATTTTTGTCAAGCGCAAGGATAGCGTCTTTACGTGTCCAGTTGATTTTCTCCGCAAAGCCGTCACAGTTAAGGTCGAAGTGTGCACCAAACTTCTTTGTTTCGATGTCAAAGCCGTCCTTGTTTAAATCAAGGATCAGGGGGTCTACCCTTGCACCTTCAGCGTCATTGGCTCCACCTGCGGCACCACCGGCATGATTTCCGTTATTATCACCAGGATCGCCGATATACTTGCCATTTTCGTCAAACGAATCCCGATACTTCTGCGCGGCGGTATTAGCGGCATCGTATGCAGCTTTGGCACCATTTTCCGGATCGTTCCACATATTTTCCATAGCCGTAACATTGTCGTGGAAATTGCCTGTATCAACACCTGATCCAGAGAGTGCGCTATCCAGTTTCTTAAGAGCACCAATTAATGATTTGATATCGCTTTCAGAGGCTCCTGCATCTTTCAATTGCTGCTCTAATTCTCCCCACTTATCGATAGGCTCTTTTCTACCAAGTGCCTCATCAATTTGACGTTCTACATCTCTTATCTGTTCAATATGTTTGGATATAATTTTTGTTCCTGCCTCTAAACAATCAGAGGCAACATATAAAACTAACGATGTATAACTGCATCCAGGTACATACCCTACAATGGTTCCCAAAATATCCATTGCGTTTTGAGTTATCCCTGAAAATGCCTTATTTTGTTCATATTCATCTTTTATTTCCTTAGCATTTCTGTAATCATCAACGTATTCAAGAATATTGCTGAGATTAATAAGGCTCAATATAGTATCAGTAGTAATTGATGCGGCAAGGTGAACATTTTTAGTCAATTTTGATACAGAATCGGATACTTCTTTTAAAGCGCTCGAACCGCAAATACATTAACCGTGTTATCAATTTCCTCCAGAAAATCAAGTACATCACTATTCATAATGTTTTCCTCCTAAATCATAATAATCCGATAACAAATTCTGTTATCATACCTTTGAAAAACTTAATCCATACATACCCGTTAGGGTATTCATAGACTAAAAAATCCCTAAAATAGGCATCCGACTTTTCTGTTGGATTACCTAAACAGCACCTAATTTCATTTGCAGATGAACTGAAATTCAACCCATTAAAATTGATTTCTATTTCTTCGCTATACCATCCGTAACTATTATACAAAGATCTACGAAGCTCTTCGTCTGCAATTGTTTCGTTACCTAATCCAAAACCTAAATCTAAGCAAATTATTTGTTCATCATCACCACTTTCTGATAAATTTACTGTTCCTACTTTTTTATTCTTGTAGTATAGGTTGCTTGAAACAACATTTTCTAAAACAACCCATTTAGAATGCTCATCAAGTGAAAAATCATTTCCAAGGTCTTTAATTTCACATGGTAGAGAGAACTCATGCTGGAATACGATAATATTTTTCACAGCATCATCGAAATCAAATTCCGATTGACTGCTGCTTTGCTCGTTTTGAGCGTCAGACGAACCAGTATCACCCGAGTTTGCCTCCAAGCTTTGTGAATCTTTCGATTCTGCAACAGGTGTGCTTTGCAATCCGCTTGCAGCACTATCTGGAGATATGCTGCCCGTTTCATTACTATCGCATCCTGTAAACCCACATAGCAGTGCCGCCATTGTTAGTAGCGCAACCGCTCTTTTGCTTTTCCTGTCAAACCCTTGCTTGATTTCGCTAAACATAATAAACACCCTTTCAGTTGTTTTGAAGAAATTTAAAGCATCACTGTTGTTGCTCGTAATTATTTTCTCCATTCATATATACGATGATTTGTTTTACCTTATCTTGATAAAACCTTACTTCGACACTGTTGCTTTGGTCATTGGAATAAAACTTATAATCCGCAGAATCATCATCACTATTATCTGGTTTACCAAATAAACTTTCCACTTCAACTTTCGTTGATTCAAATGACAATCCGGCAAAATCAACTTCAATCAAACCATTGTACCAACCGCGGCTCTCATACAATGAATTTTTAAGCGAATCGCTCGCACCTACATCTTTTGCAATAAATCCTAATGACAAAGAAACGATTTTCTTATCGTTAAGATTGCCATCATTTTTGTACCCAATCAGAGAAACCGTTCCGATGCTTTTTCCCTGATATAAAATACTACATGATGAGATATCGCCGAACGTTGTTAAATTTGTTTCAAGTAATGAATAATCCTCCCCGAAATCCTCCATCGTGCACGGTAAAGATATTTTACTCCCAAACAGCGTAATGTTTTTCACAGCCTCATCAAAATCAAAATCCGATTGACTGCTGCCTGGCTCGTTTTGAGAGTCGGGCGAACTAGTGTTATCCGAGTTGGTTTCTGAATCCTGTGAGTCTTTCGATTCTGAAACATGTGTGCTTTGCAATACGCTTGTAACACTATCGGGAACAGCATTACTCGCTTCACTACCAGCACATCCCGTGAAACTACATAGCAAAGTTATCGTTGCCAACAGCGCAACCGCCCTTTTACCTTCCCTGTCAAACCCTTGCTTGATTTTGCTAAACATAATACACAACCTTTCTTTCATTCATAGTGCTTAAGACTTTTGCAAAATTCGGCAATGATCAACCCAAAAACCTTTTTTACTTTAACCCTTGTTTAAATTCTCATTCTTGCCTACCTTCAGCTAAGTTCTACTTCAAGGAGCAATAGACCAATGGTTCTTAACTTTTCCGGCAACAAGCATAAAACTCAACACGACAAACGAGTATACCACAGCAACAAACAGATTATCCAATCCCATTAGTTTTAGCACAATCCCAATCAGAAGTTCTGTTGCCACTATAAGTATTGTCCGCTTTTTGTATACCCTATGCTCGATTTCGTCTAACGGCTTGTTTTTGTCCTCTACGGGAGATAGTACGATCACGACCAAAGCCGCCGCCAATAAAACGACATAATACATCCATTCCGTCAAATAAAGATATTTAATACCAACCAAAACGATGATTAGCATTATCACCGAAAAAACATAACACCTTAAAGGGGTCTTGGCATGATATCCACCCGCAAAAGAGCGCAGTGAACAATACGCCACTATAAAAACAGCCGCCTCAAAGAACTTTCCAAAAATCAACCCGATAATTAAAGCAGAGGATATGTTGATGGAATACATCAATATCTGATTTATACCGTATATGTATATCTCGGCGTCCTCCGCTTTAACTATGTCGCTTCTCGTAAGATCGTTGACAATCTTACGAGAAAGCCTTGTCAAAAGCTCCATGTTCAGAACTTACGGAGCTTTTTGGCGTTTTTGGGCAGCTTCGGCTGATAGGCAAAGAGCATGCATGTCGAATTAACATTAGCAGATGTAGCCATTTTAGCGGCAGCTGCAATCGCCTTTTTAATGCCTATTGCTTTGGTAATTGCTTTTTGGTTTTTCATAACGAAACCGTCCTTTCTGTTTTGACAAGCATTCCATAACTTGCCTAACATTATTCTATATAAAATTGGCTGATTTTTCAAGGAGTAAATCGTGAACTGTATATAAATCGAACGTGAACTGTAAAAAAACAAGCTCATGGGGTTATTCCCACGAGCCTGCATAGTTTAATCGACATAAAGAACAACTGTAACAGTAAAAATGTTGTTTTCAGGGATAATGTCAATCGTTCCGTCGTATTTTTCAACAGCTTCTTTAACGCTTGTCAATCCATATCCATGATTTTTCTTATCCTTTTTTGTGGTTATTACTTTGTCGCCAGATTTTTTTATCTCATTGATAAAGGGATTGGAGACCTTTATCAGCATCATTCCTTTGGAATAGTGTAAGGCTAAATCTATGAATTTGTTTTCTGGAACAAGCGAAACCGCTTGTAAAGCATTGTCTATCAAGTTGCCAAAGATAACGGTTAAATCAAAAGAGGAAATGTTCAACCCCTGCGGAAGAGTGGAGCTGACATTGACTTTCACTACGTTTTTCCTTGCGGCTTGCAGTTTGAAATTGACTATGCTATCAATTGCGGGATACCCGGTGTGTATTATTTCGCCATCTGAATTATAGACATCTGTTATGTCTGAGATATGTTGTTGAGCTTCGATAATGTTTCCGTTTTTAATATCTGTAAATATGGCTTGCAAATGATTTTTCATATCGTGCCGCAGAATGCTTGAATTTTCAAGTGAAACGTTTATAAGCTCCAACTGATTCTCATAATATCTGTTCTGCTGTTCCACAAACTCTTTTTCTTGTTTTTCCTGATATGATTTTGCCAGTCTGTCAAATAAGAAAAAAACAGTGAAATTAATAATCAACACGGCGGCAACTGAAAGTGTGATTTTATATATGGCAATCCCTGCGGATTGGAAAATCACCACAAGCATAAACAAAGATGAAATCGGCATGATTAAAAGTGATACCCAATACACTAACGATAACGTGTTACCGCTCTTTATGTTCTTAAATCCGCTGACCATCATTGATACTACATATTTCAAAATATTTATAACAACTATGCCAAATATTGAATTATAATCATTTCTTTCAACAATAGAAAAATTGAGGTGTCCTGTTAAAGACACAACCAATGTTTCCGCACCTGCCATAAAAATGTAAGCCAAAACATCTACAAGGGGTTTTTTCTTAATCGATGAGGAATACATAAACGTCAGCAAGAAAACCGATATAATATTCACCGCAAAATTTGCTATAGGAACGTTTACAATTAGATATAACGAAGAAGTCAACACATAATATCCCACAAACGCGCTCACTTCAACACATCTTTTTACTATGCATTCTTCAAAAAATGCTCTCACCAGTTTATAGATTGAATATATTCCCAATGCCTGTGAAAACAGATAGGTTAACGTGTATAGCATAAACTCATTCATATTCCTACCCCTACTCCTTCCCACTCGGATATGATTTTCCGTACTTCCTTACGCCTGTCTCTGCTGACAGGTATTTTGTCGCCGTTCGACATGGTTATTTCTTCATATTTAATATGGCTTGTGTTGTTGTAATTTATAATGTAAGAACGATGCACTTGTAAAAATCTCGAATTGGATAGCTGCTTCATTACTTCCGACAGAGTGGATTTAAATTCATAGTTTCCGCTTGCTGTTGCGATTTTTATATCGTGGTCAAAGCTCTCAAAGTACAGTATATCACTAAATTTTATTCTAAATGCCCCCTGCTTATTTTCAAATGTAAAGAACCGTTCATTATTGTTTGAAAGCTGTATGGTCAAGTCAATCATTTTAAACAGCTTTTCTTTGTCTATGGGTTTTTGAAGGAAATTAAGAGGTTGTACATCAAAAAGTAGCCTATCATAACAGTTTTTGGCTGATATGTAGACAATTTTTATAATATTATCTTTCAGTTCCGTTCTAATGAGATGTCCAAGTTCCACGCCATTCATCTTAACAAGCTCGATATCAAGGATTATCAGATCGCAGCGATTTTTCCTTAAATATTCCCACAGATCCTCTGCGTTGAAAAAAGATTTAATATCGAGCTTTCGATTCCTAAGCTGTTGGTATTCAGACAAATACCCATTCACTTGATTGACTGTATCCTTAAAATCATCGCAAACAGCTATTCTTATCATATCCTCACCCCCATATCTTACATTATACCATATATTCTTATAAAATCAATGTATATATCCGTGGAATGCGGTATAATAAAGATACTTAGGCAAGGATTTGCTTTCGCAAAAATTGTCTCTGCCCATCGGGCATAAAATTATAGTCTGAATAAAGACCTATGTCCCCAAATCCAAATTATATTTCAGGCTGCTTTTGCTTCTTCTGTTTCTAAAGTTTCTTCTTCCTGTTCTGACAGCCACTTTTCATAAGCCGCCATTCCCTCCTCGCTTGAAAAATATTTCTGCATTGCAGGCAGAAAGCTTCGTGCGAGGTTTTCAAATTCGTAATCAGGAATATCGCAAACAGCCATTGTTATCACCGCCTTTCTATCGTTATTCCAATTCAGTAGACCGCCTGCGCTGAATTTCATTCTGTTTTTCTTCATAATTCGTAAGTCGCTGAACATTATAAATCAGCGTTTCCATAACAGCCACATCATCGCCCATCTTCTCAACCTTAGCACGGTCAACCTCGGCGGATTTTTTCAATTCGTCCAGTTCTCTCTGCCACGCTTAAACCAACTCTATCGTGAGCCGTGTCACACATCCACTTGTGGTTCCCGCCTTTTTCTGCTCGAATTCTTGCAAAAAGCCGACCGCAGCGCCAAATCCTGTTCGCTTCTTCCGCCACCGGCGGCGCTTCTCAGCCTTTGCCACCGACTTCGAAATTCAGTGTAAGCGTGTTTTGGGCAACAAAAAAGCACTGCGATTGCAGTGCTTGAATGGCTCCCCCTGTTGGACTTGAACCAACGGCATCGTGATTAAC